>Ga0208826_1000584_pt1 | contig 36566 bp, 21 predicted proteins | sample AD_UKC115_MetaG_FD_184451 | JGI IMG/M metagenome (GOLD analysis project Ga0208826, IMG submission 184451) | Active sludge microbial communities of municipal wastewater-treating anaerobic digesters from Hong Kong - AD_UKC115_MetaG (SPAdes)... | ecosystem: Engineered > Bioreactor > Anaerobic >...
AGGTATCTTTAAGGAAATCACGCCTGTTTTCTTTGACCTCGCCCAGGTGGCGTTCGAGCACTTTAGCCACCGCATCCGGAATGGACTGTACCAGGCCGCCTTCAGTGAAAATGGGTTCGCTGCCGCCGATACCTTTAAGCTGCAGGATGACTTCTTTGGGATCGACACCGCTGCGCAGAGCCAGTGAGATGAGCCGCCCGATAGCCTCAGCATCAGCCATGGTGGAGTAACCGCTCTTACCAATAGAGGTAAAAACTTCAAATGGCTTATTGTCCAGAAAAGTAATCGTCACATAAAGATTGCCCAGCCCGGTTTTAATCTTATCGGTAATAGAAGGCAGGCTGACCGGCCTTTCTCTCGGGATAAGCTTTTGTTTGGCTATCGTCCCGGCATAGAGAACCTGTTCTGCTTTGCTGCCGTCACGGTAAATGGTAATACCTTTTGTTCCCAGGTCGTAGGCCAGAAGATAAGCTTTTTCCACATCTTCAAAAGTCGCCTGATTGGGCAAATTGATTGTCTTGGAAACCGAATTGTCAACATATTTCTGGAAAGCAGCCTGCATCCTGATATGGCCTTCATAGGGGATGTCATGAGCTGTCACAAAATAATCAGGAAGGGGTTCCTCTGGATGTTCTTTTTTCCATTCTTCATAAAGGGGATGGACATCTTTGATTTCACCATCAAGAATTTTACTGACAAATTCAAAAGCAAAAATTGGTTCGATCGAACTCGAGCAGCCAGCCAGGCGCGAAATAGTGCCGGTGGGAGCGATAGTCAGGACGGTGGCATTGCGGCGTTTTTTGCCCTTATAGATAGAAAGGTCGATGTTGGGAAAATTTCCCTTGAGTTCACCGAGTTTTTCGCTTTCCCGGTCAGCTGTCTGCCTGATAAAAGAGATAACCTTTTCGGCCAGAGCCAGAGCTGCCGGTGAGTCATAACGAATCTTCTTTTTGAGCAGGAGATCTGCCCAGCCCATAAGGCCCAATCCAATCCGGCGGTTAGCCCTGGTCATCTCAGCAATCTGGGGAAGCGGGTATTTGTTGACGTCAATCACATTGTCCAGAAAGCGCACCGCTATCTCGATCGTGCCGGCCAGCCTTTCCCAGTCAATTTCATCAGGATGATCTGGTGAGTAGAAGTTGGAAATATTGATTGAACCGAGATTACAGGATTCGTAGGGATGGAGAGGCTGTTCGCCACAGGGATTGGTGGCACTGATCAGGCCCAGCTCCCTGGTTGGATTAAGCTGATTGATGCGGTCGATAAAGATTAATCCCGGATCGCCCACCTCCCAGGCTGACTCCACGATTAATTTAAAAATATCGCGGGCCTTTTTCCTTATAGTTTTCTTTTTAAGATAGGGATTATAGATCCAGTATTCGCCATGACGTTTGAGAGCCTTCATGAATTCATCGGTGATAGCCACGGAGATGTTGAAGTTGTTTAGAGTTCTACCGTCACGCTTCATGGTGATGAATTCTTCAATATCAGGATGATCAACCCGCAGCAGACCGATATTGGCGCCTCGTCTGGTTCCACCCTGTTTGACAGCTTCGGTGGCGGCGTCAATTACCCTTAGAAAAGAGACCGGCCCTGAGGCCACACCCTGGGTTTTGCGGACGAAGCTGCCTTTGGGACGAAGTTGACTGAAGTCAAAACCTGTTCCACCCCCTTCCTTATGAACGAGGGCAGCATTTTTAACGGCATCGAAAATTGATTCCATTGAATCTTCAATGGGCAGAACGAAGCAGGCGCTAAGGCACATGTCACGACCGGCACCGGTTAAAGTCGGGCTGTTGGGCATAAAATCTCTGGCCATCATGGCTTCAAAAAATCTGTCAGCCCATTCTTTTTGTTCCTCTTTGGTTTTCTCAGCAGAAGCGATATAATCAGCTACCCGTCGGAATAAGTCCGATGGCTTTTTATCTATAAATTCACCTTTCTCATTTTTCATAAAATAGCGGGTGCGAAGGATCTTCATGGCGTTAGGCGAAAAGCCTTCATCTTTGACCGATACCATCATTGCCTCCTTTTTAGACAGACTTAGTTCAGGTGGATTTATCTTTTTCCGATGGCTTTTAGCTTGGAATCAATGGTTGCTTCCCGGTCGAGCCGGTGATCGAGATGAAGATCGAGATGAATACGCCTGGCTCCCATCTCGACCAGTATTTGGTCGCAAGCAGAAACTAAATTCAGAATAGACTTAAGATCAGGTGCCTCCACTGTGGTCGACATGGCACCAACTTCATAATTGAGTCCGGAATTTTCAATAACCTTGATAACTTCTCTGACATAGCGGCTGACGGAAGGGCCTTCCGATGTCGGAAAAATGGAGAATTCGGCAATAATCATTTTATCCTCGGGTAATTAAATCTGGTTCTTTTTTATTATATCTCAGACGTGAAAAAAATAAAGTGAGCCGGTAAAAATTGGCTTTCTCTTAATCTATTTCATTGATATAAAACAAGATAGGTCAGACGAACTGGACCCGGCCCACCAGGCTTTTCTTAAAGATGCTACGGGGACAGCTGGCAGCCAGAGATCCGTTATTATCAGGCACTGAAGCTGATAAGATGGGATAGATTAAATTTTTTAATTTGATAAAATTTCCTCCTTGATATGGGCTGAATAGCAGACAAAAAATCTTTGGCGACAACTCTAGCAGCAAAAAGGTCCGAAGATGCAGCTAAATGGAGAAAGAAAATTTATCCTGCTGGCTTCGACTCTGGCGTCCTTTCTGACTCCTTTTATGAGTTCGGCTACTAATTTAGCTCTGCCCACCATAGCTCAAACTTTTAAACTGAGCACGATCACTCTTGGCTGGACGGTTTCAGCTTTCCTTTTGATGACAGCTGTCTTTCTTGTTCCGATGGGCAAACTGGCCGATTTGATAGGAAGACGGCGAGTTTTTATCACCGGGATCAGCATTTTTTCGGCCGGTAGCCTGGCCAGCGCTCTGGCCTTCTCCGGTTGGTCATTAATAGCTTTCAGGCTTATCCAGGGGCTGGGCGGAGCTATGATATTTTCGACCAGTATAGCTCTTCTGACCGCCTCCTTCCCACCAGAATGGCGCGGGCAAGTTCTAGGCATTAATACGGCGGCTACCTATACCGGCCTGTCCCTGGGCCCGGTTATCGGCGGATTTCTGGTTGAACATTCTGGCTGGCGGAGCATTTTCTATGTAACTTCTGGCCTTGGCTTGCTGGCTCTTTTCTCTGTGCTCAAAGCTTATGACAAGGATGGGCCATCTCCCCCCAACCAGACAGCCAGGCGACCAGATCAATTTGATATTAAGGGAACCATAATTTATGGCTGCGGGCTGGTCTGTTTTATGCTGGGCTTCTCCAGGTTACCCACTCGCTATGGCTTTTTTCTGGCCACAGCCGGACTAATCCTTTTAGTTATCTTTTTCCTAATAGAAAATAGAACTACGCACCCTGTTTTTGAGACCAGGTTGTTCAGGGAAAATCGGGTCTTTGCTTTTTCCAACCTGGCCGCTCTCATTAATTACAGCTCAACCTTTGCTGTCGGCTATTTGTTAAGCCTTTATCTTCAATATATCCATAACTTTTCGCCACGAACGGCTGGCCTGATACTCATTTCACAGCCAGTGTGCCAGGCTTTGGTCTCGCCTCTTTCTGGTCGGGCTTCCGACCGAATTGATCCAAGACTGCTGGCTTCCAGCGGAATGGGATTAACAGCCGCTGCCCTTATCGCTCTGTCTTTCATCAGGCCCGAAACCGGGCTCCTGTGGATGGTCCTGATACTGGTTCTGCTCGGGATTGGCTTTGGGCTATTCTCCTCTCCCAATACCAATGCGGTCATGGGCTCGGTCGGCCCGAAGGATTATGGCCTGGCTTCGGCTACTCTGGCTACAATGAGAATGGTTGGGCAGATGTTCAGCCTCGGCCTGACCATGATGATTATGTCGGTCGTGATGGGCAACGTAAAAATCACTCCTGATAAATTCGATTTGTTTATGAGGAGCTTTCGCCTGACTTTTGAAGTTTTTGCTGTGCTCAATTTTTTAGGGATTTTTGCCTCTTTAGCTCGAGGTCGCCGGCCTGATCTTAATAAATAAATTGGAATAGCCAATAATTTTGACAGGAGGGAAATCCGATGTATGAGAAAAAATCCGACCATGTTATCTCACGCCGGGCTTTTATCGGCAGGCTGGCCAGGCATTTTATAATGGCTATTTTGATGATATTGGTAGCTCTGTCGATCGGGATTTCTGGCTATCACTGGCTGGGAGGCTTTAGCTGGATAGATTCTCTTCTCGAGGCCTCGATGATCCTGGGAGGAATGGGACCGTCCAATCCTCTGACCTCTCAATCTGCTAAGATATTTGCTTCAGCCTATGCCTTGTTCAGCGGGCTGGCCTTTATTGCCATGATGGGTATTATCCTGGCCCCGGTGGCTCATAGAATTCTTCATACCTTTCATGCCGACTAAAAACTTAAACAGAGGAAAGACTCTCTTGATCAAATTTCAGTCTTATTTGTTTTTGGCCTCATTTAGAACGTCATACATAATCCTGCCCCCAACTATGGTCAGAAGCGGGCAGGTCTCCTTGATTTTATTAGCCGGTATCTCAAATATATTCTGAGAGAGAAGAACGAGATCGGCCAGTTTGCCTGGCTCAATCGAGCCCCGGCTGTTCTCTTCATTGAGGGCAAAAGCCCCGCCCAGGGTATAAGCATAAATGGCCTGTTCCAGAGTTATCTTCTCGCCCGGCAGCCATCCTCCCTGGGGTTTTCCTTCCCAGTCTTCTCTGGTGACAGCCATCTGAATTCCGGGCCAGGGATTAATCGTCACGACCGGCCAATCGCTGCCAAAAGCCAGGTGGCCACCAGCCTGAAGGACAGAGTTCCAGGCAAAGGCTCTCTGCTCGCGCTCCGGTCCGGCATTCTTTATCCAGGCTGACATCCAGGCCGGATCAGGATTGGCATGAAGTGGCTGAAAACTGGCAATAATGAATCGCTGTCCAAAACGTTTTATATCATCAGCGGCGATGCATTCAGCATGTTCAATTTTATGCCGCAGTTCAGGATGGCCGCTTTCCCGGTCGGCCAGTTCATAGGCCTCCAGGGTCAGGCGAATAGCCCGGTCACCAATAGAATGGGTCGAAACCTGGATCCCCCGGCGGCTGAACTCCATCACCGCCTTTTTGTAGTCTTCTGGTTCCCAGAAAAGTTTACCCCGGTTGTCACCCTGATCTTCGTATGGCTGAAGCATGGCCCCAGTGCCTGAATCAATTACTCCATCCAGCATAAGTTTTACCCCGCGCACCGCCAGCCAGTTATCATGATGTTTAGCACTGGCCCGGGCATAAGCTTCAAAATCTTTTTCCTTCGGACCCGGTTCATCAATCCACATGGCGACGACCAGCCTCAGGGTCTGGGAACCTTCCTCATTGATCTGCTCAAAAAGCTCCAGTTCTTCGAATTCTCCGCCCAGGCCATGGGCACAGGTGAGTCCCCAGCGGGCGGCCTCTTTCATTCCGGCCCGCAGAGCAGCCAGTTTTTCTTCCTTAGTTGGCTCTGGAATCAAGCGGCTGACCAGAGAGCTGGCTCCTTCCAGCAGAGCTCCGGTTGGTTCACCCTGGCTATCCCGGACTATCCGGCCATCAACCGGATCGGGTGTCTTGTTAGTAATGCCAGCCAGGGCCAGGGCTTTAGAATTGACCCAGCTGGTGTGGCCGTCAGCACATCTCATGACGGCTGGCCGGTCAGGCACGACTTCATCCAGGTATCTTTTATGGGGCATATTGTCGGGAAAAGCCGAATACATCCAGCCCCGCCCCTGAACCCAGTTCAATTCAGGATGAGCCGCGGCAAACTGCCGTATTCTGTCTTGAATTTCTTCAACGCTCCTGGTGCCAGATAGATCTACCCGGGTCAAGTTAAGTGAACCGCTCAGAAAATGAACATGGCTGTCCTGGATACCCGGCAGAAGAAGCTTTCCCTTAGCATCAATTATTTTCGTCTGTTTTCCGGCAAATTTTCTGGCCTCCCGGGCTGAGCCAACAAAAACAATTTTATCGCCTTTGATAGCCACCGACTCGGCCCAGGGTTGAGCGTGATTGACGGTATAAACACGGGCGTTGGTCATAAGCAGATCCGCCGGGTCGGGCTTCGAGCCGCACGAAATTAGCAAAACAAGAATAGCCGCAAAAATTGAAGCCCGATCAAAAAGATTTTTTTTGACTTTAATTTCTTTGATTATCACTTATTTCTCTCCTTGAAACCGGGTCGAAGAGAGCGGGTGCCCTTACCGTCCCGATAAGTTTACCTATATTAGCACAATCAGTATAGAAAAAGCTCTAAGGATAGAATAGGGCCAGAGTTCAATGGGAAAAAAATCAGCAGAAGAGCCACCTCAAAAAGTAAGTTAGATGCCCAATCTCAAAACCGAACAGAAGGCTTATCTGCTTCTCGGTCTGAAGCCCTTCAAAGTTACCACGAAAGGAGTTAAAGCAACGGGGGAGCGGACATAAGCCTTAGCAGTTTAGCCGGAGACGAAAACAGGGTGATATTTGATTCCTGAATTTTTTTATGGTTTTTTATTGACCTCGAAGAGCAATTCGGGTAATCTGGAGAGAAAATAGGAGGACAGCATGGGTAAATCCCCTTTAAATCGACGCGAATTTCTTAAAGCTGGACTGACCGGTCTGGCCACAACGGGTGCCGCTGCCGTTCTTCTGGCTGATGAATTAAAGAACCAAAAGAGCAAAACAGATAAAGCAGCAGCTAATACCAGCCACGACAAGTTGCCCGAGCCGCCAGGCGGGCGGCGTGAAGGTTTCATTTATCGGACCTTAGGCAGAACTGGAATTGTCCTGCCGGTGGTTTGCATGGGCGTCATGAATACTGATAGTTATGAACTGGTTAGAGCCGCTTTGGATGCAGGCCTGGTTCATCTGGATACCGCCCATAATTATCTTCGCGGTCGCAGTGAAGAAGTCATCGGACAGGTGGTCAAAGGGCGTCCTCGGGATAGTTTTGTAGTTGCCACAAAGGTACCGCCAGCAGAGGGTTTCAATGAGAAACTCGATTTAAGCCTGAAGCGACTGGGGCTTGATTATGTTGACATTCTTTATCTGCACAATCTGACGAAACGTGAGGTAGCTCTCGCTCCTGAAAATATGGCTATGATTCAGGCGGCTAAAAAAGCTGGTAAGGCTCGCTTTATCGGGGTTACTACTCATGCTAACGAACCGGAAGTGATTCGGGCCGCTGTTGAAGCTAAAATCTACGATGTGGTCTTAACCGGCTATAATTTCAGAAAGGACTATATCAAAGATCTGGATGCAGCTATTGAGGAAGCCACGGCGGCTGGCCTTGGTATCATCGCTATGAAAACTCTAGCCGGAGGTTTCTGGGATAAACAGAGAACTCAACCGATAAATACCAAAGCCGCTTTGAAATGGGCTATGAATAATGCCAGAGTCACTACTTCTGTTCCTGGCATGACGACTTTTGATCAGCTGAAGAGCAATCTGGAAGTGGTAAAAGATTTGAAATTAACGCCGCAGGAGCTTCAGGACCTTAAACTGGGCCAAACGGCCAATCTGTCCGGTCTTTATTGCCAGGGTTGCCTGCGCTGCCTGCCTCAGTGTCCAAAAGCTCTGCCGATTCCTGATATGATGAGAGCCTATATGTATGCCTATGGCTATCGCAATCTTCAGGCTGCTCATGAAGTTGTTACCGAGTTAAATCTCCCTGATAATCCCTGCGCCGGCTGCGATGAGTGTTCGGTTAGCTGTGCTTTCAAGTTTAATGTCAGAGAACGGCTGGTTGATATCAACCGACTGAAAGCAGTTCCTGGCGACTTTTTTGCCTGAGCTCTGGGCGTTTTCGGCGAGCGTTCTAAATATATCTGGTTGCGGTCTGTCACTCTGCCCGGCGTGGCTCTCTATCCTTTTTGAATAGATTTTGATTTTTGATCGGGGTTTTAAGGGTTTTAATTCTTGGACGATTTCTTATTATTTTTATTCCTGACTATAGCTATTCTTACTCTCTTTTATCTGGTATTTTGAATGTCAACAAAGTAAGATTTAATCTAATGATAGTTCTGGCTGGTGATGAAATGATTCGTGTCTGTGGCCAGTAGAACCAAAGGAGAAAGAGTAAAGGAGAAAGAGTATGAAAGAAAAGAAAAAAATAGCCTTCTCTCTGATGCTTCTTTTAATTCTTATGAACGGATTGGGTTTTCTGGCCTCTGGTCAGGGCTTTTTTACGCCGGCCTTGCCTTCCGGATTAAAAGTTTATCCAGCTGATAGATATTTTGAAGTCTTGCCCAGGATAGTCCTGGCTGATACAGAGACTACCATCAGAATCATCTCCCGTTATGAAACTTTTCCTAAACCTGATTGCACTTACCGGCTGACTTATACCCCGGTTGGCCGCTATGCAGTCAAAAGTGGCTGGGTCAAGGCGGCAGCTGAGCCAATAGTTCCTCGGAATAATGTCTTTGAAATTAAAATGCTCTTTGAATCCGAGCAAGAGCATATCTTTAAAATTGAGGAAGTTAAGGCTGATGGTAAAGCGCGAGAAGTTGGCACCTTTCATATTTATTCTTTGAAGCCCGATCTCTTTGCTCTCCGTCCCTACAAAGGTGATATCCATATGCACAGCTATCGTTCTGATGGTTTAGAGGCTCCTGGTTATGTGATTGGGGCTGGCCGCCGGGCCGGCCTGGATTTTATGGCGCTAACCGACCACTACAATTATGCTGCTTCCCTCGAAGTGATAGAGCTGTTCAGGAATCTCCCCGTTGATTTGAAAATATTTCCTGGAGAGGAGGTTCACCCACCTGACAATCCAGTTCATTTTGTTAGCTTTGGAGCCAGGGAAGGGATAACGGAGCTTTATCGAGCTGATCAGACAGTCTACCGGCAGGAAGTTCAGAGTATCATGAATAAGCTGGGCAATTTGCCACCAGGTGTCGATCGGTTTCAATATGCTTCTTCCATCTGGACCTTTGAGAAAATAAGAGAAAGGGGTGGCCTGGGAATTTTTGCCCACCCATACTGGCAGCCTGGTAACGCCAATTATATTTCGTATGCTCTGGTTGATCATATTTTTGAGACAGGAATTTTTGATGCTCTTGAACTCGTCAGTGGCTTTGACTGGCAGGCTCTGCAGGAAGTTGATGTTAACAACCTCCAGCTGGCTAAATACCTGGAGGCTAAAGCTAAGGGCCAGAAGATCCCGGTGGTCGGAATCAGCGATAGCCACACCTGCGAACAAAGCGACATGTTCGGACGCTATTATACAATCTGTTTTGCTCCCTCGGCTGAACTTCCCGAGTTGATCAAAGCTATTAAAGACGAAAGATCGGTAGCGGTAGAAACTGTGGCCGGTCATCTGCCACGACCTTTTGGACCTTTTCGCCTGGTAGCCTTCACCCATTTTTTGCTGAGATATGTCCTGCCTCTTCACGATGAAATGTGCTTTGAGGAGGGCCGGTTGATGGTTGACTATGCTGGTGGGAATAAGGGAGTAGTTGAAGAGCTAAAACTTCTGCAGGGGCAGGTAAAAAAATATTATGACCGGATTTGGGCCAATACAACTGGCGTCGTAGCCACTGTTCGGCCAGAAAAATAATCTAAGAAAAAAGATTTCTGTCCAGAGTGAAAATGAAAAGCTGACCGGCTAATATTGTTTCTATGATTTAACAGGTTATAACGGCCGTCGTGCTCTGAGGCAATATCTTTGCCCCTCATAACAGACAGATAATAGCTGTCCGGACTGATTGAGAGCCGAATTAAATTCAGGGAGAACCTACCTGGGTCTGATTGATTTTAAAGCTTTTTCCAGGGCCAGTGCATTGCCAAACGAATCATGGAAATCAATTAACGGGCTAACCTGGCCGCCGACCACCTGCCCGAAATGTTCTACCATTAGTTGATATTGATCAACCGGTGGGAAATTAAAACTGATCAATTTTTCGCCCTGCCTCAGAATAATTTCTGTTGGGGAATCTTTAGCTGAAAAAACCCGGTTTAAGAAAAGACTGCCTTCCCGGCCAGAAATCTTCAGGCTGCTCTGAAATTCAAGCTCAAAACTCGAGGCCAGAAGAGAGTGGCGACTGTCGGAAAACTGACAGAGCAAAGAAGTGGTTAAGTCAATTCCTGTCTTTTCGTCCAGATGGGAGGCTGTTCGAATTTCCAGTGGTTCGGCTTTAAAAACCAGCCGGGCGGCATTGACCGTATAGCAGCCAACATCATATAAAGCTCCTCCGCCCATTTGAGGTGCCCAGCGGTAATTGTCTGCTTCTCGTTTAAAGACAAAAGTGAAGGCCGACTGGACGAGACGCGATTCCCCGATGGCTCCAGACTCTAAAAGCTCTATAGCTTTAGCCAGTCGCGGATGAAAGCGGTACATAAAAGCTTCCATCAGCTGGCGCTTATTCGCTCGAGCCTCGTCAAACATTTCCATGACCTGGCTGGCAGTCAGAGCCAGAGGTTTTTCACACAGCACATGTTTTCCAGCCCTGAGGGCTTTGACCGTCCATTCAAAATGGAGATGATTGGGAAGTGGAATATAAACTGCTTCAATTTCTTTGTCAGCCAGAAGATCTTCATAAGAACCATAACTTTTTGGCAGACTAAACTTTTCCGCCCAGTCTCTGGCTTTGGTGGCTGAACGTGAAGCAATAGCCAGAAGCTCAGCTCCGCTGGCATTTTTTAAAGCAGGAATGAGTGATTTTTCGGCGATAGCCGCACACCCCAGGATACCCCATCTAATTTTTTTAGATGATTTCCAGGTCATTTTTGCCTCTTTTTGCCTTTCTGGCCTGAAAGTTTTTAATTAAATGTACAACCTTCTTCAGGCAGGGACCACCTCCATTCTATTTAATTTTTTATATTCTCTCAAGCTATGAATGAACCCGGCTGTTTAACATAGCAGGCTGAATCGGTCTCCATATTTCAAGATAAGATTCGCCATAAATTTTTGTTGAGAATATGTGGACAGATATCAGAAACTTATAAGTCTATTATCCAGTTCAAGCTGACTGCATTTTTTTCAAAAAGGCTGGATCAACATCACAGCCCAGCCCGGGTGCTTCTGGCAGGTATATAGTTCCCTTCTCGACTTTCATCCCGCCGATGACCGGGTCAACAGTATGCTCGGAGTTGCCATCAAGGTCGGCAAAGATAATATTTCTCTGACTGGCCACCAGATGGGCAGCCGCCGTCAAAGCCAGCCTGGTTTCTATCATACAACCTACCATACATTGTATGTTGGCAGCAGCTGCCACATGGGCAATTTTCAAGGAGTTAAGCAGGCCTCCAGCCTTCATCAGCTTGATGTTAAAATATTCGCAGGCTTCTTCTTTGATAAGTCTAATGCTGTCTGGCGGCAGAAAGAGCGATTCATCCGCCATGATTGGAACTGGTGATTGCTCCCGGACAGCTTTCAGGCCAGCCAGATCAGAGGCCAAAACTGGCTGCTCCACGAACTCAACCTTAAAAGGTTCCATTCGCCTCAGAGCCGCTATAGCCTGGGGAACTGACCAGCCCTGATTGGCATCAATTCTAAGCGGGATATCCGGGCCAATTGCCTCCCTGACCATCTTCACCCGCCTGACATCAAGATCTGGATCTTCGCCCACTTTTATTTTTATCTGACGGTAACCCTGGGCCAGGCTGTCTTTGACGCTTTCCACCATCTTTTCCGGCGTGTTAAGACCGGTGGTCATATCAGTTTCAAAGCTCGAGCGATAACCACCCAGCAGTTTATACAGTGGCAGGCCAGCTGCTTTTCCCAGCAAATCATAAAGGGCCATATCGTAAGCGGCGACCGCACTCGGATTGGAATGGATGATATTACCAATCTGTTCGATCAAGCCTTCTATGGTCAGCACCTCTTTCCCCATTAGAATTTCTCTAATGGCCCGGGCGGCGGCAATATTGCCGGCCTGGGTTTCACCGGTTATTGGTAGAAAAGGACAGGCTTCACCCAGTCCATAAAGCCCGCTATCAGTTGTGATTTTGACCAGAACATCGTTAGCCGCATACATGGTACCAATGGCAATCCGAAAAGGTGAAATAAGAGGAACATCAAAAGCCCAGATGTCGATTTTCTTAATTTTCATCTTCCTGACTTCTTCCCGGGCTTGAGCCATTTTAGCCTCGGCCAGAACAGGCTTTTTGAGCAGGGCGGTTGAAGCCAGGCCAAAGCTAAAATATTTTAAAAATTGCTGGCGAGTAATTTTCATGAGGGCCTCCTTTTAAGTTAAACTATATTAAAATAGACTACATAAAAAAGATATTAAGAAATAAGGCCTTGTACTGTCAAGCATTTTTCTCATTGTGTTATTTACAGTTGAAAAGTGAACTCTTTACGCTTGAAAAGTGAACTATTGATGAGGCATTCCATGTATAGGAGGAATACATGGAACAGATACACAAGCGTTTTAGTTCTGAGCAGGTTAAACAACTGCTTGAAGGTTACCTTAGGGGTCTGATGGATCGGGCAGATATTGAAGAGGTGTTAGGCATCAACAAGACTCGTTTTTTTGCTTTACTGAAGCTTTATCGGCATGATCCGAAAGGTTTTACAGTCAACTATAATCGCAGGAGCCCAACACGGTTGTCGAAGCCAGTTGAGGAGAAAATTCGTCGGGAACTTCTTTTGGAACGTTCTCTGGTGGAGAATCGGCAGTTGCCTATCTCTTCCTATAATTACTCGGCTGTCAGAGATCGCTTGCTTCGTCGAGGGATAGAGGTATCTCTGACCACCATTATTGAGCGAGCCAAGGCCTTAGGTTGTCACTGTCCCAGGCCTAAGAAGAAAGCCCATGAGCGGGAAGTTATCACCACTGCTATTGGAGCTCTGATCCAGCACGATGCTTCTCATCATCTTTGGTCACCCTACGGCAAGGAGAAATGGGCGCTCATCAGTTCTATTGACGATTACAGCCGTAAGATCCTTTTTGCTGACTTCTTTGAAGAAGAGACTACCTGGGCTCACATCCAGGCCTCAGAAGCTCTCTTACGCCAGTATGGTCTCCCTTTGCGCTACTATGTTGACTCCTTGCGTGTCTTTCGCTTCGTACGTAACCGCGATAGCTTCTGGTACCGAACAGTCCTTAAAACCGACGAGGCTGTGCCCCAATGGAAACAGGTTCTTATGTCTCTTAGTGTAGACGTTACCTATGCCCTCTCTCCACAGGCTAAGGGCAAAATAGAACGCTCCTATCGCTGGCTTCAAGACCGGATAGTAAGAACTGCAGCCATCGAAAAGCTCTCCACCCTGGATGAGCTCCGCCCAGTTCTAAAAGAAGAAGTCTTTCACTATAATCATCAACGTCTCCACGCCACTACTGGCGAGATACCTGACATCCGCTTTGAAAAAGCACGACGCAGGGGTCGAACCCTCTTCCGTCCCTTCTCTTTGCCCTCCCCTTATACCTCCACCAAAGATGTTTTTTGCTTGAGAGAAAAAAGAACTGTCAACCCTTACCGAGGTATTGAGTTCTATAACCATCAAATCCCTCTCCCTAAAGTTCCCATCGGCCAGGAGGTAGATATCCATTTAGTCCCTGACCTCAAACACAGCTCCCTCGAACTCCGACTCTGGTCTAATAACCACTTCATTAACTCCATTACCTTCCCCCTATCAGACTTCCCAAAAGTTCACTTTTGAACTGGATAATAGTTCACTTTTCAACCTTCGCTAAAAGAAAGAAAAAAAAAGCTTGACATCTCATGAATTTATATATTATATATCCAAGAGGTAACATGGATAAAGGAAAGTAATGGCCTCCAAAAGAAGCAACATTGTTCCTCTTAAAATTAGTGAATCAATATATCAATATCTTAAAAAAGAAATTATTAATAATAATCTTAAGCCAGGCCAAAGAATCAAAGAGAAGGAAATGGCATTGTTATTTAATGTATCAATCACTCCCGTTAGAGAGGCTTTTTTCCGGCTTATATCGGAAAACTATATCAACATTGCCGATAGGAATAAATTCGTGGTCATTAATCCATCTTATTCTTCAGCAAAAGATTTATATGAGATAGTCCGGGTTCTTGATAAGTTTGCCATGACTAAGGTTTTAATTAATTCGACAGCAGATTTTTTAGTTACTTTAAAGCGGATGACGGCGAGGCTAGAAAAATTTTATTTTCAAAACGAAAAAGTTAAATATTTAGAACAAAACCTTAAAATTCACAATCATATTTGGGTAGCTTCAAAAAACAGTTTCCTTTATGAATTGTTAACTGAAATTATGAATAAGATTGAGATCTATCGCAAAATGGCAAAAATAAGTCCTTATTCGAGTAATTATGCTTTTAATAAATCCTTAGAAGATCATTTAAAGATTGTCAACCTTATTGAAGTAAAAGACCTTGAAGGTCTTAAAGATCTCATTGATTCACATTGGGGAGAGGAATTCATAAAAGAAGATAATGATGAATTATCGAAAGCTGAAGCACCCAAACAATATAATAACCGAAAAAGTTTAGAAAGAGATAAAAAAGCCCAACTTAAAAGGAGGCAAAAGAAATGAAACCTTTAAAAGGACTGGTTGTATTTCTTGGTTTCTTATTTGTGTCCAACTTTATTTTTGCCCAAACCATTCCTACTGGTAAAATAATAGGTTCGATAACAGATAATGAAAATAATCCATTGCCTGGAGTTACAATAACCATAAGCAGTTCTGCCCTAATTGCGCCAGTATCTACTGTTTCAAATGAGAAAGGACAATACAGATTTGTCTCGCTTCCACCTGGTACTTATAGAACTAAATTTGAGTTAGAAGGTTTTAAGACCGTGATAAGAGAAGGAATCGTTTTGAGGTCAGACCAGACTATTAATATGGATATAAGAATGGAGCAGGGGAAGATTGCCGAAGAGGTCTTAGTAATAGGTGAGTCCCCCATGATTGATATCCAGAAGACCGAGGTGGGGGTTGTAGTAACTCAAGAATTGATTCAATCACTGCCTTTGAGGCGAGATCTGTCCTCGATTTTCAACGCAGTTCCAGGGATGTTTGATAGAACTGCTCACGGGAGTGATGCTAGGTCGAATAATTTTGTTGTAGATGGTGTTAAAATGCAGGACCCTGTTACGGGAGATCCTTATCAGACGGTTCCTTGGAATGCAATAGAAGAAGTTGAAGTAATAACAAGTAACCAGGAAGCTAGATATGGAGCTGTAAAAGGTGCAATGGTAAGTGTTATTACAAAATCAGGGGGGAATGATTTCAGTGGATCGGTAAACTTTTATTATAGGAATAAGCAACTTCAATCAGATAATACTAAAGGGACACCTCTGGAAGGTCAATTTGTTGGATTCAGATATCAATACCAGCCAGGTTTTACATTAGGCGGGCCCATTAAGAAAGATAAAGTTTGGTTTTTTGTTAGTCTAGATTATGATAACTCCTCTAATTACGTTAGCGGCTTTCCAGCACCCGCAAATTTTGGCGATCCACGTCCTGCAAATGCCCCGGTTGGCCAGAGCTCAATTTCTCCATTTGCTAAGATTACTTGGCAAATTAATAAGAGCAACAAACTCATTTTTTCAGGCTACTATAAGAGTTACAGGTGGGATCATAGAGGGGCAAGCCAGTGGACGGTGCTTGATGCGAACGTTAAAGAAGATACCGCGGTTAATATTGCTACGCTACAATGGACTAAGATCGTCAATAGTAATTTCTTTTTTAATTTAAAAGGTTCTTGGTATTCTCTGCACCAATATTTGTTGGCAAATAATAATCTAGCCCCAATAGTAGACTATGCTCTAGATGCAGTAAACAGAGGCGGAGCCGGGTCCGATTGGTGGTATCTTCGACGCAGAGCTCAGTTTAATGGAGACGCAACCTATTTTATCGATAATTTATTCGGGAGACATGAATTAAGAGCAGGAATTGACGCTGAATTCGCATTTGATATTACGGATTGTGCCTATTATCAAGATCCTCGTTTTGATGGTGTTTTCCCAGCAGGATTTAAAGCAGTGGATATAGAGCTCTGGAATGGAATACCACAATGGGTGTGGGTTGGAACTGAGTATAAACAAAAAAATAATTTAGTCCAAGTTGGAGGATTCATCCAAGACAGTTGGTCTCCGGCCGAGAAGCTGGTTTTAAATCTCGGTTTTCGGTATGATTATGCTCAGGGATATTATCCTCCGCAGCGCTCAAAAGCAACGGGAGATTGGGTAAACGAGAAAAGAATAAAGTCGATTGATTTTTCTATGATTTCGCCCCGTCTAGGTCTTAGCTATGATTTTTTAGGTGACGGGAAAGCTTTATTAAAAGCAAGCTATGGTCGCTACTATGCTCCTCTACTAATGATTTTTTATTATTTTAACAATCCTAACCAAAGAACTTCTTTCTCAGCCAGGTTGAATCCAGATTGGTCAGTTGCCTATACTACTCCCCCCTGGTCTCCAGGAGTGACAGAAGTTAGCTCCAATCTAAAGTCACCATACGCTGATGAGCTTAGCGTAGGTCTTGAATATGAGATAATTAATAATCTTTCCGTCGGAGTTAATTTTTTAAGTAAATTGGAGAAGAATCTAATTGATGATGTTGAAAGAGGCCATCTTGATTGGGCCCATTATGAACAAACTGGTGAGTTGATTTGGACGGGTTATCATCCAGTGTATGGAATTGATCCTTTTAGTGGAGATCAGGTTGTTTTTTATGAAATGGATGATGATTTTGGAGACTATCATTTTGTGTTTCAAAATGTGCCGGGTATTGCGAGGAAATATAGAGGTCTTGAGTTTAAGGTTATAAAGAGAATGGCAGATCGTTGGTCTTTGAATGCAAGTTATGTTTGGTCTCGCGGAGTTGGCATCTTGAATACTACAAGAGGTCAAAGCACTGGTTTTTCAGGCTTTTATGATGATCCTAATGTTATGATAAATGCTTACGGAAAGCTTGAACATCAAAGAGAACATTTATTTAGAATTCAAGCGGTTTATATGGGGCCTTGGGGTATCAATCTAAGCGGTTATTATCAATTTGGGAGCGGCGAACCATATACAAGGATAATTAGAACATCAGAAGCAGGATTAGGAAATCTATATCAAGGACGCGTTTCTATTTTTGCCGAGCCCCGGGGATCTTACAAGCATCCTGATCAACATCTTTTGGATCTTCGACTAGAAAAAACCTTCAATATATTAAAAGGCCAAGTTGGTCTACAACTAGATATATATAATGTTTTTAATAATAATAAAGCAACATCTGTTGGGAATATAACCAATTGGAACTGGTTCCAGGATGAAAGAGGTCAGTCCGTTTATAATATCATGGCCCCTCGTGCTTTTCAACTTGGTTTGGTGTATAGGTTCTAGGCTAGCGTTTGGCATCATAAACTTATTTGAAGATTTGTCTTAAGAGGTACAAAGGAGAAGAAATGGAGAAGAAAAATGTTGAGAAAAAAGAAATAAAAGATATAACTAGAAGAGATTTTATGACGAAATCGGCTCTGGGAATGTTGAGTTTAGGCCTTTTGGGTGATCAAGCATTGAGCGAAATATTATCCGGTGAAAACATTGAGCTCCCATCTGGGCAACTTCAATGGGGCGGCATATATGTTATGGAAGGCCCTCCAGGTCCATTAACTGTTATAAACGGAAAATTATATTTGTATTTTGGGGGCACTGGCTATTTTGCTTTACATGGGCATCTCCATTTAGTGGAAGCGGCAATAAGTGCAGTAAAAAAATATGGTATACACCCTGGTACTTCTCGATCCGGATTTGGAAATAATCCCATTCTCCTGGATGTAGAGAAGAGAATCGCTGATTTCTTTGGCTCTGAAGATGCTTTTTACTTTGTTTCTGGCTATCTTGGCCCACTAGTTTTGCTACAGACGTTGAGGGACAAGTATGATGTCATCATAATGGATGAAACATCGCATTTTGCTGTTAAAGATGCTGTCAATTCAATAGGAAAAAAGGTGCTGACTTTCAAACATCGGGATGCTGAAAATCTGAAGAAGGTTGTTGTTAAAGGACTAAAGCCAGATGAGCGACCTGTTCTTTGCACCGACGGTATTTTCCCTACTTTTGGGGTAATCGCACCCATTCCTGATTATGTTGAGATTCTTAAACCATATGGAGGGCTGTTCGTGCTTGATGATGCCCACGCTGTTGGTGTACTTGGGGCAAGAGGAAGGGGAACGTTTGAATATTATGGACTTAAAGGTGAAAATCTCTATTTTTCTGGGACATTGAGCAAGGCTTTTGGTGGAGAGGGAGGTTTTATTTGCGGATCTAAAGAATTTATTGAAAAAGCAAAAACAATAACAGGAATATATAGCGGAGCGACTCCAACAGGAAATGCAACTGCAGCTGCATCGGCGAAAGGAATCGAAATTGTTAAAAGTCATCCTGAGATGAGACAGCAGTTATATAAAAATGTCGAGTTGGCTAAAAAGGGCTTGAGAAAACTAGGTTTTCCAATGAATGATACGCCAGTCCCAATAGTGACCTGGAGCTTGAAGTCAGCAGATGAAATGCTACGTGTCCATAAAGCTCTTATGGATAGGAATATAATTGTACCATATTCCAAATATGTAGGTGCCCCGGCGGGTGGGGTTTTAAGGGCTTCTATATTCTCTGAGCATACAGAGGAACAGATAAACCGATTAATCAATGAACTTGGTAAATTGATTTAGTCTTTTAATCTTATTGTCAGCTATATATGATTGTTATCGGATTTAGGCGGCAAAGGCTGTTGGATATTTGAAGAAAACGCAGATCAAGAAAGCGCAAAGTCTTTCGTTTGATAACATTGATGCTGGATCTGCGAGTATGAATTGGATTTCGCCAATGATTCGAGATTTGATACCGGTAATGTTGCTTAGTTCTAGCAAAGCTTTTCACTGTAGGATGGTTTGTACTGCTGGATATGGCAATCCATTCTCCTCCGGCCTATTCTACCCATATCTGAGAACTATAAGGCAAGTTACACTTGAGTTTACCTCTGAGGATAGTCAGCATATTAATGATTTTATTAAGCGGGATATGCTTCTCAAGACGCTGTCTGCTTTCAAACCTGTAGATATTATATTGGTTTTACTGAGGCATATATTTAGCTCTCTTAAGGATCGCTTTATTAAATCCGTAGGCCCTTATCAATTTGGCGTTATGCACTATATCAACAACTCGATTAAATTAACCCATATTTTGTCTGGCCTGATAATCTTTAGCTATACTCAGATTTCAGATTAGCAATGGATATAAAGCCTAGAAGAGGAGAAAATGATGTGTTATACCTGAGTTTTAGATCATTGGCTTCTTCTAAATGCGGTTTGAAAAATGAGGGATATTTATTAGCCCATGGGGAGAGACGATGTCCGGCATGTTCGTTAAGCCTTTATATATCTTATCTATCAGTTAATCAGGGAAAAGCCATACATTAAAAAGAGGAAAGCTATGTTAAAAAAAGCCAAAGTCAGTATGAATATCTTAACTTCTTTGGTTATTGTTTCTTTACTCTTTTGCATATCGTGCAAAATGGGCGCTATAGATGAGTCATCAAAGGATGTATCTATAATAAGGGGAAATATAGCGGAAGCATTTAAAAATAATATGCTAGTAGGATTATCGGTAGCTGCTGCTAGGCAAGGCAGACTCCTTTGGGCTGAAGGTTATGGTTTAAGCGATCTTATCGAAAAGCGGCCAGTTAATAGAGAAACGATGTTTGCCATAGGATCTATTACCAAACAATTTACGTCAGCGTGCATATTTATTCTTGCCCAAGAAGGAAAGCTTGATATATCGGACCGAGTGTCTAAATATTTTCCAAATCTTACAAGAGCATCAGATATTACTTTGCTAGACCTAATGAACCACGTGTCAGGGTATCATGATTATTATCCTCTTGATTTTGTTGATAGAAGGATGGTGAATCCCACGGCAGTGGATTCTGTAATTGAGACTTATGCTGGAAGCGAGCTTGATTTTGAACCAGGAACTAGATACTCATACTCGAACACCGGATATCTGATATTAGGACGTGTTGTTGAAAAAGTGTCAGGTATGCCCTTTGGAGAATTTCTAAATAAATGCATATTTGAGCCATTGGGCATGAATCATACAGCTTTTGATCCTGATTTAATTAATTCAAACTTCGCTAAGGGGCATATGTCATTTATTCTTTCCCCTCCTGAGCAAGTTACTTTAGAAGCTAAGGGATGGATTTATTCGGCTGGAGCCATTTTTTCTACACCTTCGGACCTTATCAAATGGAATAACGCCTTATTTAGCGGTCGAATAATAAATGGGCATTATCTCAAAATCATGACATCACCTAGAACGCTGTCTGATGGAAATATTTCAAATTATGGTTGTGGTTTAGCGATTGGTGAGAAATATGGTGAGACAATTTACTCGCATAGCGGAGCTGTTAATGGATTCATTGCTATAAACTGGTATGTCCCTAATACCAAATCCAGTCTAATCCTTTGTTCTAATCTTTCTGAGTATGCAGTAATTAATTCAATTTTTTCAAAGCTTGTTGATGAGTTTTTGATTAAGCCGGGGAAGAGGTCTAAAAAAGAACTTGAGCAGAAGACTAAGGCAGATAAAGTAAATCAGACATATGTAGGTAAACCGTTAATTTCGGATCCTCCCTTAATGGCCCAGGCAATTAACTTTTTTTTCTCATTAAAAAATGGAACAATTGATCGTACTATTCTCGGAGATGATTTTAGCTGGTTTTTAACAGACGAGAAAATCAGAGAGGCATCGTTTCGGCTTAAAACTCTTGGGGAACCAGTATCATTGAAAATCGAGAATATATCGGAACGTGGTGGCATGGAAGTATCTACTTTCCGCCTAAATTTTGAATCTAGAGCTCTAAGAGTGCTTATGTATAGGAGTCTAGACGGTAAAATTCAGCAATATTTCATACAAAGATATTGATTTAATCATTTATTTGTTCTGCGTGTTTAAGAAATAGTCATAAGCTGCTCTTGCAATACGTCCAAATTTGTCCTTGAGTTCATAATGGACTTCCTTTAACTCATTTCCAAATAGACAGATAATTAGAGTCCCTGCATTGTTAGGTAACCAAATTACCCCAACATCGTTTAGGACAGTATTTTCACCGGACCTCGCCAGACTACCTCCTTTTCTTGCGATTTTAGTGGTCATGGGAAGATAACGCAATATAATTTCTGCTCCAGTATGATGCTTCATTATTTCGAGTATCTCGTTGCTCGTTTCTTTATTTATTATTTCTCCATTTACGCATTTCTCTAGAAGAAAAGCTATCTCTCTTGGAGTGGATGTATTATGAACTGATTTATCAAAGGCTGCCTGTCTTTCTATCCTGACTTGATCGATCCAGAAACTCTCGGGCAAGTGGTCCAATTCAGGAATTGTTAGCCTTCTGTTCGGGTCCAAACCAAGATAATCGAGAATGAGTGCTCTTGTATCATAATCGATTATAGTGCTTTTTAACCCTAGCTCTTTTATAAAGCTCATGATTGATTCTCTAGTTATGATTTGAAAAAGAATGTCTGTGGCTGTGTTATCAGAACTAGCCATCATAAGGAGGGCCAAATCATAGATAGATAAATTCAGTCCAGACTTCATTGAGGATAAAAGACCACTCCCGTAGGTCTTCATACCCTGACTCAAAATAATCCTATCGTCCAGCGAGAGTTTGCCTTCATATATTTGTTTGAATAATGTCAATAGAACCGGGATTTTGAAAACGCTAGCCAGTTGAAATGTTTCGTTATCTCTAAGGCTTACTACGTCACCGCTTTCTATATGCTTAATGTATATACCTATACGACCATTAATATGTTCAACTTCATATTTGATAAAGTTCTCAAGATGGACCTTGTCCTTGAAGATGGGAAACGAGTTTTCAAGAGAAGCAATACCTCTAGTGGGCATTGTAAAGAACATAATAAACAGAATTAAGAAAATTAATCCGGCTTTTGTTTTTTTCATTGTTCAGACTCCTTTTCTACTTATGATTCTGATATTTTTTTTAAATGTTAGCATATTTTGCGTAATCCAATGATTTCGGCCACCGATTAATCGTCTGAATAGCTCTACCCTGCCACATGCACTTACCTGCTTGATCTCCTCGTTGGAATTGCTGTTGATTACTCTGATAACCTATTTTTTTTATTTCTGAAATCTGACTCCCCCAAGACTAACAAAAGAGGAGACAAAGAAAGAAAAAGGCCAGCTCGTTATAGTTTGTGATGGAAGCTTGACTTCAACAGCACCTTCAAGCCTGAAAGTTAACTCGTATGTTGAGAGAATCCCTTTGCTTGGAAGGAAGTGGATAAAACCGCTGCCCCCTCCATCGCCCCTAAATACCACAAGTGCCTTATTGAAGAGTTTTTCACCATAGGCGCTGCCTTTGTAACTCGTAGTAATGTAGGCTTTTGGATCTTCCTTCGATAAAAGGACGTCCTCTAGTTTGTACTCAGTCTCAAGAATAATGACGATATCAATTCCCTGATAAGGAATCCTTATATAGCGTTTGTCCCGCCAAATATCACCGGGACTCACTGGTTGAATTGGCAAGAGTGGAAAGTAGTCAAAAAGTATCTGGGCAAAAGAAATATTAGAATGAAAATCCTGTTCAAGAGATTCAAAATTTTTTGTTGAAACTATATTTCCGGAACTATTTAATGTCATTTCCAGGGGTTGTGAAGGCTGAGTCCGAATAGTTCCTACCAGAGTCGATTCAGGCGTAGTGACATTCACCATGATTCCTGGCGTGGTTATAGCGAGACGTATAGTGTCAGATGAAGAACTGATTGTTAGAACACTTGCATTGCCGTTAGCTGATATCCCCATCGAGATTTCCTTGGCAAGGAAATCCTTGCCTTCCATATTAAGTTCTGTCTGGAGAAGGTATGTAAATAACGTTCCCGGTTGCGGCTGGAACTTTAAATTAAGACGATCGTTATTTCCTGTTGCCTGGATATAATTCGCAAATGACAATGACATCACAGCCGTCCAGAAAAATGTCACAAAATAGCTGCTCTTCATGTTCTTTAATAGAATTACCTTTGTCGTCTACCTTTAAATTTATCAGCCTTCTCACTTTCATGGGTGTCGCGAATTATGGTAAGCATCTGCTCTGAAGAATCTGAAGGATAGGATAGGAAGAGGTCCTTATTTGGCCATTTGTTCACTTTGTTGACAGCTTCCCACATTGCTTGGTCTAACTCTGACACAAATCTATCAGAATCTTTAGGTCTAGAATTGAATAAAGCGACCCAGGATAGCCCATTGTTGGCTCTTACAATAAGAGTCGAAGTTCCAGGCAGTGATCCGGTATGCCACCAGTTGGCTTCAGTATAAATAGGCCTTATTTGCCAACCAAAGGCATAATACCACGCTGATCCTTGCCACTCTTGAAGAAGAGGCCGCGTTATCATGAGTAAAACAGTTTTATGCTCGAGTAAATCGGGGACCTTTGTTCTGCCATCCACATGACAGATGAACCTCATTAGGTCGACTGCTGAAGAAACCCAACCCCCATGCGCATCCATAGCTTCAAGATAGAAGCCTCCATATGGCCAAGGCACGAGATTTGTATCATCGGGGAAAACAGAAATTGTTAGCGGTGCCCCTTCATAATCATAATAGGTCACTTCGCGTGGAAGCTTCTCATTCGCACGACTTTTCCCAATACGCATGCCATAAATCCCCATGGGCGCGAGGATGTCTTCTCTGACAAATTCTTCATATGGCTTCCTCGTTACCCTTTCAATTATCCTTCCGAGAACACAGTAGCCGAAATTAGAATACGCGTATTTTGTTCCTGGTGTGTAATCAAGTGGACGTTTGAACATGTAAGAGATTATGGTCTCTGCGTCAGCAGGTGGAGAGATGCCCATTTCTTGTGCTATCTCAGTGGATCTGAACATAGGATCAAAACTCACATCTCGATCCCATCCTCCAGAATGCTGGAGTAGATCTCTTATGGTGATATCGTAAATTCTATTATCTAAATCTGACATATATGTAGGCCTTAGGTCATCAAGTATTATGAATGGCCTATCATCAAGCGAAAGGCTACCCTCTTCGACTAGCTTTAGCACAGCTACGGCTGTTATTGGCTTTGAGAGACTAGCGATGCGGAATAGAGAAGTGGGGGAAACTCCTATACCCGTAGTCTTATCAGCGATACCAAAGCCCTCTGTGTAAATTAGTTTTTCATCTTTAACCAGTCCAATAACGCCACCCGGAATGTTCCATTTACTCATTAGACCCGGTATTATGCTTTGGAAACTGGCAGACGGGTCTATTCCATGATCTGGTTCTTTATTAGATACGCTACAGTCCCATAAGGCTGGTAATAATAGAAAAACTATCAACATCAATATAAACGAACTTACCTGTTTGCTGGACATTAATATACTCCTCACTCAGGATAATCTAATTTATGCTAAAACGAATAACTTTTAATTGTCAAGTATTTTACGGCTATTTGTTATTTACAGTTGAAAAGTGAACTGGCCTCAGCTTTTGAGGTCAGGGCCGATGGCTAATTTCTAATGACAGGGGTAGTCCATCCACCGGCCGGTAATCAGGTTAGAAAGCAATTATCCAGTTCAAGCTGACTGCATTTTTTTCAAAAAGGCTGGATCAACATCACAGCCCAGCCCGGGTGCTTCTGGCAGGTATATAGTTCCCTTCTCGACTTTCATCCCGCCGATGACCGGGTCAACAGTATGCTCGGAGTTGCCATCAAGGTCGGCAAAGATAATATTTCTCTGACTGGCCACCAGATGGGCAGCCGCCGTCAAAGCCAGCCTGGTTTCTATCATACAACCTACCATACATTGTATGTTGGCAGCAGCTGCCACATGGGCAATTTTCAAGGAGTTAAGCAGGCCTCCAGCCTTCATCAGCTTGATGTTAAAATATTCGCAGGCTTCTTCTTTGATAAGTCTAATGCTGTCTGGCGGCAGAAAGAGCGATTCATCCGCCATGATTGGAACTGGTGATTGCTCCCGGACAGCTTTCAGGCCAGCCAGATCAGAGGCCAAAACTGGCTGCTCCACGAACTCAACCTTAAAAGGTTCCATTCGCCTCAGAGCCGCTATAGCCTGGGGAACTGACCAGCCCTGATTGGCATCAATTCTAAGCGGGATATCCGGGCCAATTGCCTCCCTGACCATCTTCACCCGCCTGACATCAAGATCTGGATCTTCGCCCACTTTTATTTTTATCTGACGGTAACCCTGGGCCAGGCTGTCTTTGACGCTTTCCACCATCTTTTCCGGCGTGTTAAGACCGGTGGTCATATCAGTTTCAAAGCTCGAGCGATAACCACCCAGCAGTTTATACAGTGGCAGGCCAGCTGCTTTTCCCAGCAAATCATAAAGGGCCATATCGTAAGCGGCGACCGCACTCGGATTGGAATGGATGATATTACCAATCTGTTCGATCAAGCCTTCTATGGTCAGCACCTCTTTCCCCATTAGAATTTCTCTAATGGCCCGGGCGGCGGCAATATTGCCGGCCTGGGTTTCACCGGTTATTGGTAGAAAAGGACAGGCTTCACCCAGTCCATAAAGCCCGCTATCAGTTGTGATTTTGACCAGAACATCGTTAGCCGCATACATGGTACCAATGGCAATCCGAAAAGGTGAAATAAGAGGAACATCAAAAGCCCAGATGTCGATTTTCTTAATTTTCATCTTCCTGACTTCTTCCCGGGCTTGAGCCATTTTAGCCTCGGCCAGAACAGGCTTTTTGAGCAGGGCGGTTGAAGCCAGGCCAAAGCTAAAATATTTTAAAAATTGCTGGCGAGTAATTTTCATGAGGGCCTCCTTTTAAGTTAAACTATATTAAAAAAAGATATTTATTTTGAAATAAAGCTTCCGGGTCAATAATCTCAACGGCCAAATCTGCCTCAGGCTTTTGACATTTAACACCGTGATTTTAAGAAAAAATAAGCTAAAGCTCAAATAAAAAGTTCCGAACTCGAATTTGGTTTAAAAGAGCTTAATCCTTACCGCACTGGCTTGCCGAAACCAGATTGGTCATTTAAAAAGTTTTTCTCTGATGAAAAGCCAGTTGAATTAGAAGCCAGAAATTCTTGCTAATAAAGCCTGAAACCAGTTCGCCCCTCAAAGATAAGGCCTTAAGTTTGGCCAGCTGTAAAAGAATCAATTGGGGATAACTCAAACCGGAAACTACCCTTGAGGGAAATTTTAATTTTGACTTTCTGGAAGCTGCCGTCTTAAAATGTCAGTATCTAAAACAGGAAGGAAGGGGGAGTCCCATGAAAAAATTGCTTAGCTGGAGCTTAATCATCCTGCTGGCGGCTGGTTTTTTTGCCTGCAAAAAAGAACAGCCGCGGCCGGAAGTTTCCATGGATAAGGAATGGTATAAATACATCAGTGCTCATACCTCCGGAACTATTCCCCGGAAAGCCCGCCTCCGGGTGGTTTTTGTCCAGCCAATTGGGCGGCCTGGAGAAACGCTGCCGTCCGTGCTGGAAATCTCACCAGCCGTAGAAGGAAAGCTGCAATGGGCTGGAACCCGGGAACTAGTCTTTGTTCCGGCCACTGAACTCAAACCTGATACTGAGTACAGGGCTATTTTGCATGTTGACAAAATTATGAAACTACCCAAACAGTTTTCTGAATTCTCTTTCACTTTCCGGACGATTAAGCCCCTGATGGAAATAATGATCGATGGGCTTTATACTGATGAGCCGTCGCAGCCAGAAGTTCAAACCCTTAAAGGGCGACTGCAGACCTCCGACATGGAAGAGGCTTCCCGGGTAGAAAAAGTCCTTCTGGCTGAACAGGCCGGAACCAAGCTACCCATTACCTGGAGCCACTCAGGCGATGGGATCGAACATGATTTCAAGGTAAATGGAATCATCAGAGGAGAGTCGCCATCTGTGGTCAGGCTGGCCTGGGATGGAAGCTCCTTGCGGATAAAAGAAAAAGGAGAGCGAGAGATAGAAGTTCCGCCTCTATCGCGCTTCGAACTGCTTGGTGTGACGGCAGTGCGGGAGGAATCACCCCACATCCTTTTGCGTTTTTCTGACCCTCTTGATCCGAATCAGGACTTAACAGGTTTGCTTCAGATCGGAGAACTGCCTTTAACCTGGGAAATAGTACAGAATACGATCAGAGTCTATAGTACGAAAGGTTTCCGGGAAACAGTGGTCTTGAAAGTCTATCCAGGAATAAAAAGCCTTCAGAAGAAAACCCTGGATGAAGAAAAAAGTTTTGAGGTGACTTTTGGACTTCCCTCTCCCCAGGTCCGGTTTGTTGGCCGGGGTATCATCTTCCCCAGAAAAGACCGTTTGACTGTGCCCATTGAGGCCATTAATCTCAAGTCAATCCAGGTCACAGTCTTTCAGATTTTCCATGATAATATTGCTCAGTTTCTTCAGGTCAACGAACTCACCGGCTCCAGAGAACTGGCCAGAGTCGGCCGCTATCTGTGGCGCAAAACCATTAATCTTTCTGATGACCCGGAAGTCACTTCTAACTGGGCTCGCTATGACCTTGACGTTACCCCGCTCTTTCAAGAAGAGAATGGAAGCATTTACCGGCTGATTCTGTCGTTTAACCGCGGCAATACCACCTATCCCTGTCCTGAGGTAACTTCGCCCCCGGCTTTAGAGCCACCTCTAAGAAATGAGACAGGTGAATCTCCAGAGGATTACTACTGGGATGAATCCTATCGTTATCCTTATCTTCAGAACGGCTGGTCCAATCGAAATGACCCCTGCCATGACGCCTATTATAATCCAAACTATAACCAGAAGGCTGTCGTTGCCAGAAACCTCCTTTGTTCAAACCTGGGATTGGTCGCCAAGATGGAAAAAGACAACAACCTCCATCTGGTGGTAACTGACCTCAGGACAGCTCAGCCTCAGGCTGGAGTCAGGTTGGAAGTCTATAACTACCAGCAACAACTGCTGGCCAATTCGGCCAGTGACAGTAATGGCTTTGCTACTTTCCAGTTAAAAGAGAGGCCTTTCCTGGTCATAGCCAGGGCTGGCCGCGATCTGGGATATCTCCGGTTGAGCGAAGGCTCGGCTTTAAACCTCAGTCATTTTGACATAGGCGGCGAAACGGTCAAAAAAGGAATAAAAGGATTCATCTATGGAGAACGCGGGGTCTGGCGGCCTGGTGATACTATTTATCTGACTTTTGTCCTGTTTGACCGAGAAAAACGGCTGCCAGCTAACTATCCGGTAACTATGGAATTGTATTCGCCACAGGGACAGCTGGTCAGGACTCTGAAACCATCCAGATCCCTGGGTTCATTCCACGCTTTTCAAGTAGAAACGGAGGAAAAAGCTCAAACTGGTTCCTGGCAGGCTAAGGTGCTGGTTGGAGGTTTGACCTTCTCCCGAACAGTCAGAATTGAGACTGTAGTGCCCAACCGCTTGAAAATTGAATTTAAAACACCGGTCGGTATTCTGACCAGAAAAGATTTACCCATTCAGGCTACGATTAACTCCCAGTGGCTGCATGGAGCCCCGGCTGCTAACCTGAAGTATGACATAACCGTTAGCCTCTCACCCCAACCGACGGTTTTCAACAAGTTTCAGGGCTTTAGCTTTGATGATCCTTCTAAAGAATTTGCCTCAGGTGAAGTTCTTCAGTATAAAGGCACGCTGGATAATCAGGGTAAGGACCTGGCCAGGCTTGATTTTGAAATTGATTCAACTGCTCCAGGCGGGTTAGAGGCCAGATTTGTGACCAGGGTCTTTGAAGAATCAGGTGATTTCAGCCTGGACTCTTTCAGTCAGCCCCTGCATCCTTACGATTGTTATGTTGGCTTGAGGCTGCCTGAAGCCAGAAGAGGCTATGGCTACCTGGAAACCGGTAAAGAACAACTGGTTAGCCTGGCGGCAGTTGATGCCTTTGGCCAACCAGCTTCTCACCAGAAGCTAAAAATTTCTCTATACAAAATTGACTGGCGGTGGTGGTGGGAAAAGGAAGGCACTTCCTTAGCTGATTATTTATCCCGGAGTTATACTCGCCCTGTAACCAGCGACACTTTAATCACTGATGAGAAGGGCCAGGCTTCCTGGAAATTCCAGATCAAATATCCCGATTGGGGCAGATTCTTTATCCGGGTAGAAGATCTGCAGGGCGGGCATTCAGCCGGACAGATTATCTATGTGGACTGGCCAGACTGGACAGGCCGCTCCAGAGTCACCGGAAGTGAGGAAGCCTCCAGGCTGACTCTGTCAGCGGATAAAGAGAAATATCTAGCCGGAGAAAAAGCGGTCATCTACCTGCCGGAAGCTGTTCAGGGGCGGGCTCTGGTCTCAGTTGAATCGGCTTCAGCGGTGCTTCAGAAGATGTGGGTTTCCACTCAGAAAGGAGAGAACCGTTTTGAGGTCCAGCTCACTGAAAAAATGACGCCAAATGTCTATGTTCACGTCAGCCTGATTCAGCCCCACAGTGGCAAAGTCAGTGATGCTCCGATCAGGATGTATGGAGTGATTCCACTCATGGTAGAAAACCCGGCGACCAAACTCGAACCGGTTCTTAGCCTGCCGGAAGAAATCAAGCCGCTGGAAAAATTCAAAATTAAAGTTGGAGAGAAGAGCGGACAACGGATGTTCTATACTCTGGCGGTAGTGGATGAAGGACTTCTTTCTCTAACCCATTACCAGGTTCCTGACCTGAGAGCAGAATTCTATAAGCGAGAAGCCCTGGGTGTGTCTACCTGGGATGTGTTTGACCAGGTGGCTGAAGCTTACGGGGCGGAATTGAACCGCCTGTTAGCTCTGGGCGGTGGTGAATATAAGAAAGCGGCTGAAGAAGCCCGCAAACCAAGGAGATTTCCACCGGTGGTTATTTTTGCCGGACCTTTTGAACTCAAGCCGGGGGAAACGGCCAGCCACGAATTTCTGATGCCTCAATATTTTGGTGCGGTCAGAGTAATGGCCGTCGCTGGCCAGGAAGGAGCTTTTGGCTCAGCTGAAAAATCAGTCCCGGTGAGGCGTGACTTGATGGCTCTGCCTACCCTGCCCAGAATCGTCAGGTCTGGAGAACAGATCAGTTTGCCCGTCACTGTTTTTGTGACCAATCCCAGTCTTAAAGAAGTGGAAGTTTCCCTGCAGGCCAATGAGTTTTTTGAGATTATTGGTTCAAAGAAGAAAACTCTCGCTTTCAGCCAGCCCGGCGACCAGATAGTCAATTTTGAATTGAAAACAGCCGAAGCAGTCGGCCAGGGTCAGGTCAGTTTTCAGGTTAAAGGAGGCTCGGAGACAATTTCTGATAAAGTTTTTATAGAAGTCCTCAGTTCCAATCCTTTACTGACGCGGGTTGCTTCTTTCGAGGTAAAACCCGGCCAGGAACTGAAGGAGAAGGTTGTGCCCTTCGGGCTCAAAGGCACCAATCAGGTGACGGTGGAAGTTTCCAGCCTGCCTGCCCTGCAATTAGATAAAAGGTTGGATTTTTTGATCGGCTATCCTCATGGCTGTCTGGAACAAACCCTCTCCATCGCCTTTCCCCAGCTGTATCTAAAAAATCTGGTCAGATTGACTTCGAAGGAAACCAAAGACATCGAGGACTACGTCCGGGCGGCGGTCACTAAGATGAGCTATTTCCAACTGCCCAACGGAGCTTTTAGTTACTGGCCTGGTGACCAGACTGCCCATGACTGGACCTCAGTCTATGCCGGCTGGTTCCTGCTGGAAGCAAAAAGGGCCGGCTACTACGTACCTGAGGCCATGCTCAACTCCTGGAAAGAAAACCAGAAAATGCTGGCCAACAGCTGGACGACTGGAAACCTTCTTAACCAGTTAACTCAGGCTTTCCGCCTGTTTACCTTAGCTGAGGCCAGGGAGACAGATCTTGGAGCCATGAACCGGCTCAGGGAAAGAACGGATTTAAGCCAGCTGTCAGGAGTTCTTCTGGCTGCAGCTTTTCACCTGAGCGGACAACCAGAGGCGGCCGCCGAACTGGTTAAAAAGGTCAAACTGGAATTTGGTAAATATCGGGATTCCGCTGTAACCTTTGGCTCGGAACTCAGAGACAAAGCTCTGGCTGCCCATTGTTTGAGTCTGATGGACATGAGGGACAAAGCTAAACCACTCATCCAGGAAATTGGCGAGGTTACTTCCTCAGACCTCTGGCTTTCCACCAACGAAACAGCCACGGTTCTTCTGGCTTTATCCAGCTTTTACGGGACAGCCGGCAGCGAACCTTATACCTTTACCATGGCCTGGGATGATAGGAACCCAGAAAAAGTTGAGTCTTCGGTCTTGCTGGAAAAAAGAACCTACGAGAATTTTCCGGTCGAAGGCCGTAATTTTTCGCTGACCAATAGCTCTAAAAATCCACTCTATGTGACAATTTATACTAAGGGAATTCCGGCTGCCGGCCAGGAAGAAACTTTTGCCCGAGGCCTGGAGATTAAGGTCATTTACCGTGATCTGAAAATGAACCCAGTCGAGATCAGCGCTATTACTCAGGGCTCTGATCTTCTGGTTGATGTCGAGATAAGGAATAACACGGTTCGCCAGCTCCAGAACCTGGTCTTAACCCATCTGGTCGCTTCTGGCTTTCAGATTCAGAATCCTCTCTTCAGCAGTGACAACAAGCTGGTTAAAAATTTTGATTACCAGGATGTCCGGGACGACAGGATCTACACTTATTTCAGCCTTGATCCTGGTGAGTCGAAGACCTTTCTGGTGGCTTTGAATGCTTCCTTCCTGGGCCAATTCTACCAGCCGGGAATAATGGTTGAAGCTATGTATGATGATTCAGTTCAGGCTAATACCACTGGCCAGTGGGTCAAGATAGTTAGATAGAGAAGCAAGAGGAGGCGACTTTTAAAAACATCTGAGGTGACAGAATAGGGCGGCTTCTCCCTGATAGATAATTACTTTGTCAGTGATGAAAAGTTAAAATAAAGAAGATGGCAAGACTGAGAAAACAAAAAGCAAGGCGGTTCGGGCCGCCAAAAAAGAAGCTGTGGCTGACGATTGGTGGTTTATTTTTGTTGGCGCTCCTGCTCCTCCGGTTCTGGCCGTTGGGCCCGGTCTTTAAAGAACCGCTTTCTCCTGTGCTTTTCTCAGAGGATGATCAGCTCCTGGGAGCCAGGCTGGCGGCTGATGGCCAGTGGCGGTTTCCCCGCAGAGAAAAAATTCCTGAGAAATATTTTAAAGCAGTCCTGCAGTTTGAAGACCGGCGCTTCTATCTTCATCCCGGCGTTGATCCCTTAGCGGTGGTCAGAGCCGTCTGGCAGAATTTAAAGGCCGGTGAAGTCAAAAGCGGGGCCAGCACCATCACCATGCAACTGGCCCGTTTAGCTGAGAAAAACAGCCACCGGACTTTCGGCCAAAAGATAAAAGAAGCGATCCTGGCTCTGAGGCTGGAGTTCCACTTTAGCAAAAAAGAGATTCTATCGCTTTTTGCTGATCAGGCGCCATTTGGCCGGAACATCGTCGGGATAAATGCTGCTTCCTGGTTTTATTTTGGACGCAGCCCGGAAGATTTAAGCTGGGCGGAGGCCTGCTTTTTAGCGGTTTTGCCAAAAAATCCTTCTCTGGCCGCTCAAAGTGAAGGCCGGCCAAAGCTCAAGTTAAAGCGAGACCGCCTGTTGTGGAAATTATGGCAGCATGGCTACCTGTCGGAACTTGAATACCGGCTGGCTCTGAGCGAACCCGTGCCAGCCAACCTTAAACCCATACCCAGAGACTGTCAGCATCTCCTGGAAACACTGGCTAATGACCCTGGATGGAAAACGCCTTTCAATTCTTTCATTAATTATGACTTGCAGCGGCGACTGAACCTGGCAGCTGAGGCTTATGGTGAAAAGCTGCTCAACCGTGGCCTCAGAAACCTGGCGGTCGTAGTCATTGATAACAAAAAGGAAGCAGTCACAGCTTATATCGGCAACATTGGTTCAGGGCGGAACTTTGATAGCGCCCAGTATGTAGATGTGGCTCAGAGTCCGAGGAGCACTGGCAGCATTCTTAAGCCTTTTCTTTATGGGCTAATGCTCCAGGAAGGCGGATTAAACCCGGAGATGCTTGTTCCAGATATTCCAACCAGATATGAAGGTTTCAGACCCAAGAATTTTGACCGCCAGTTTAGAGGAGCGGTGCCGGCCAGGACAGCCTTAGCCTGGTCTCTTAATGTGCCGGCAGTCAGGTTGTTGCATCAGTATGGAATTGCTAAATTCAAGAACAAACTGTCAGGCTGGGGAATGAGTACTCTTTTCAGGCCGGCTGAGGATTATGGCTTAAGCCTGATCCTGGGAGGAGCTGAAGGGAAGCTTCTGGAGATAACCTCGATGTATGCCGAAATGGGCCGGCGAGCCATGGAGCCCGAAGGTGATGACTCGAAAATCAGATTGCTGAGAGATGAGAAGAAAATTCTCTCTGGCTTGAAGGACCTTAGCTCCGGGGCTGCCTACCTGACCCTTCTGGCCTTGACTGAAGTCAACCGGCCGGATGAGGAAGGTTTCTGGCGGAATTTCAGCTCGGCCCGCTGGGTAGCCTGGAAAACAGGGACAAGTTTCGGCTTAAAGGATGCCTGGGCGGTGGGAGTGACTCCGAATTATACCATCGGCGTCTGGGCGGGGAATGCCGATGGCGAAGGCCGGCCGGAAATAACCGGACTGGCCGCGGCTGCTCCCTTTCTGTTTGAAGTACTGGGCCTGCTGGATACGGGCGGCGAAATAACGGCGCCGCCAGGTTCATTAAAGAGAATAGACGTCTGTCAGGATTCGGGTTATCTGGCCACTGAATTGTGCCCAAAAAAGTCTGTCTGGGTCCCGGTAGAAAGTCATTTTGACCAGGCTTGCTTTTATCATCAATTAGTTCACCTTGACCCGGCTGGCAAGTACCGGGTTGACAGCCGGTTTGAATCAGTGGCCAGAATGAAACATCAAAGCTGGTTTGTTTTACCTCCGGTTCAGGAATATTATTATCGGACCTGGCATCCTGACTACCGGCCGTTACCGCCTTTGAGACCGGGGGAAAACAGTCAGGTTGATGTGGCTGACGGGTCGAGAATAATGAACCTGGTTTATCCTGAGCCAGGCACAGCTGTGTTTATTCCAGTTGATCTTGATGGACACCCTCAAGAAGTCGTTTTTGAAGCTATTCATCGGCAAAAGGAAGCAGTCATTCACTGGCATCTGGACGAAGATTACCTGACGACTACGAAGCATTTTCATAAAATAGTTTTAAATCCGCCGGCTGGGGAACACCGGCTGGTTCTGGTTGATGGAGAAGGGCGTCGGCTGGTCAGGCAGTTTAAAGTCATGGGAAAATCTGAGGTTAGGTAAAGCCAGTTAAATAATTTCGAGGTGACTTGTTTCAAGCTGCAAAGCTGCAATTATTTTTTAAATCTGTTAAAATCCTGAAATAAGAATTTAAGTCCAGAAGAAGGTTGGTTCTGGCTGATCTAAATGGAAACTGAAACAGAAAAAACAGAGTGGTTAAAAAAATGGCTGATCGCTGGCCGCCCCTGGTCTCTACCGGCCTCGGTCATTCCGGTAATTTTTGGTTCATCTCTGGCTGCTACTGTTGGCTGGGTGAAACTTCACATAGGCTTGCTTCTGTTATCACTGCTGGCCATGATTTTCCTGCACATGGCGGCTAATATGCTGTCGGATGTGGTGGACTGGCGGCGGGGTCTTGACCGGGAGATGACGCCAGCCAGTGGAGCCTTAGCCCGGGGTTGGCTGACGCCCAGGCAAGTCTTAAGAGGCTCTATGGTTTTTTTTGCCATTGGTTCGGCTCTGGGGCTAATTCTGGTTTATCTCTGTGGAAAACTTGTTTTATACACGGGTCTCCTTGGTGTCGGTCTGGGTGTAGCCTATCCGTGGCTTAAGAAAGAGGCCCTGGGCGATGTGGCCGTTTTTATTGACTTCGGTCTACTTGGGTCGTTTGGTGGTTGGGTGGTTCAAACCGGTCAATTTTCCTGGCTGCCTGTCATCTGGGCGATTCCACAAGGCCTGCTTATTGTGGCCATACTTCATGCCAATAACTGGCGTGATATCCTGACTGACCAGGAAAAGAAAATTTCAACTGTTGCTAATAATCTCGGCGGCCGGGGCTCACGTCGGTACTATGGTCTGCTGCTTTTTGGCTCAATGGCTCTGCTGGCGATTTTTGTCCTTGTACCTCGCCTTTTTGGCCTTGATTTCCCATCCTTGCCCCTTTCTATTCTGATTGTAATTCTCTGCTGGCCGCAGGCCCGACGGTTATGGAAGATGGCTGGCAGCAGTACCAGTCCAAGCCAGAGACAGGCAGCTGAACTGGCTGATTGCCTGGACCTCGACGGAGCAACTGCCCGTTATAGTCTGATTTTTGGCCTGCTGACCGTTGGTGGCCTCTGGCTTGATTATCTGATTGAATTTTTAAAAAAATAGCAAGAACCGATCATTACCATGGTCCTGGCCGAATATACATATTTCAGAAAGTAATTTTATAATTGCATAAAAGGTAATGATGACAGAAAATAAGTCTATAATTGTCATTTGAAGCCAGAAACGCTGAAAAAAACTGATCAGAATGGAAAAGAAGCTTCTTACTCAAAGTCAGCTCTACTGGTTGACTATCCTCTCCGCCGTTGTCTTCCCGTTTGTTTTCTCAGGCTGGAGGCCGGCAATTATCGATTTCTGGTCGCTATTTTCGGCGGTTTTACTGATTTTTTTAATGGTGGCTTTATGGCTTGATCCGGGCTTTAGTCAGTTGATAGCTGGCGATGCTGTCACTCTGGGCTGGAGGAAAGTGGCTATCGGTCTCGCTTCAGCCGTTTTTTTATATGCCCTGTTTTATGCTGGAAACCTGTTGCTACCGAAGCTTTTAATAGGAAGCTCTGGCCAGGTGGCCAGTATCTATGCTTTGAAATCCGGCCAGAGTCAGTGGCGAATAGGAATTTTTCTGGCTCTGATTATAGGCCCGGGAGAAGAACTCTGGTGGCGTGGATTCTTGCAGCACCACTGGACCCGGCGTCTGGGAAGCTGGCCTGGCTATTGGCTGGCGGCTGGCTTATATACGGCGGTCCATCTCACCTCCAGAAATCCAGTGCTGATTCTGGCTGCTCTGGTTTGCGGACTGGTCTGGGGCTACCAGTATTTAAAATTTAAATCAATCCTGGCCAACATTATTAGCCACGTTCTCTTTGATCTGGCCGTCTTTCTCTTCCTGCCTTTTTAAATGGGGTCGGGCCAGCCGATTTTCTTTATAATCAAATACTTAGCCTGGCCCGTCATCCAGACTATATTTAATTGATCGGGGCCGGCTTACAGATTAAATCCCGTTGGCGACCCAAATATCTCAAAGCTGCCGCACCGCCTGGAGGCGGCTTTGACCAATATACAATTCAATCTAAAATAGATCGGGGAGACGTAAACCCCGGCTCAATCTGACCATCCCTCATAGGAGACCAGCTCCTTCAGGCTTTTTCTCCTTTTGGGACGAGGGCTGTCGGCTGGATAGCCGAGAGGAGTGAAGGCAATGGGCTCGGTATCTTCAGGTAGACCCAGAATTTCTCTGGCAGCCAGCGGATCAAAGGCTCCGATCCAGCAGGTCCCAAGCCCCTCATTGGTCGCGGCCAAAATGAGGTGATCCATGGCGAT
>Ga0208826_1000586_pt1 | contig 36536 bp, 25 predicted proteins | sample AD_UKC115_MetaG_FD_184451 | JGI IMG/M metagenome (GOLD analysis project Ga0208826, IMG submission 184451) | Active sludge microbial communities of municipal wastewater-treating anaerobic digesters from Hong Kong - AD_UKC115_MetaG (SPAdes)... | ecosystem: Engineered > Bioreactor > Anaerobic >...
TCGCGGCTGTGACGGTGTTGGTGGTGTCGACGTCGAAGATGGACAAAGTGCCGGAGGCGGAGAGCCCCGCGTTGGTTTCCGTCAGGCTTGCGGAATCGCTGTCCCCGGCCCCCACGGAAATGACCGGCGCGTCGTTGGTCCCGTTGACGGTGACGGTCAGGGTGGTGGTGCTCGTGGCCCCGTGTTCGTCGGTGGTCGTGGTGGTGAAGGTGTCGGTGAGGGTCTCGCCCTGGGCCAGGGCCTGGACGGCGCCATTGGTGTTGTCCAGGGCGTAGGTGTAGGTGCCGTCGGAATTCACGGTGACGGTGCCATAGGATCCGGCCACAGGGTTTCCGACATTGGCGGAACTGCCGTTCACGGCGTCTACGGACAGGACGGCCCCGTTATCCACGTCAGTGTCGTTGGCCAGGACGTTCCCGGCCACGATCGTCGTGTTGGGGTCGGCGTCGTCGTAGGTGGCCTGGTCGGCGGCGTCCTCGGTGACGCTCCGCGTATCCGCCAAGGCCGCCGGAGTATCGTTCACCCCGTTGACGGTGATGTTCACGGTGGCGGTTTCGGTGTTGCCCGCAGCGGTGGTGACGGTGTAGGTATAGGAGTCCGTTCGGGATTCACCGACGGCCAGGTCGTCGAAAGACGGTCCCGGCGTGTAGGTGACGGTGCCGTCGGCGTTGAGGGTGACGGTGCCGTGGGTTCCCTGGGTGACGGAGGTCACCGCGGCATTCGGACCGAAGGTGTCGTTGGCCAGAACGTCCGTGGTGACGGCCGTGTCCTCGTTGGTGGAGATCGTGTCGTTGGCGATGTCGACCACGGAATTCACCGTGATGTTCACCGTGGCGGTCTCGGTGTTCCCCGCAGCGGTGGTGACGGTGTAGGTGTAGGAATCGCTTCCGTGGAAGTCCTCGTTCGGCGTGTAGGTGACGGTGCCGTCGGGGTTGAGGGTGACCGTGCCGTGGCTTCCCTGGGTGACGGAGGTCACCGCGGCGTTGGGTCCGAAGGTGTCGTTGGCCAGAACGTCCGTGGTGACGGGGGTGTCCTCATTGGTCGTCACGGTGTCGTCGAAGGCGTCTACCACGGGTTTGACAGTAACGGCAACCGTTGAAGTTGATGTTCCGCCGTGACTGTCGCTGATCGTGTAGGTGATGGTATCGACCCCGTGGAAGTCCTCGCCAGGCGTGTAGGTGACGGTGCCGTCGGGGTTGAGGGTGACCGTGCCGTGGCTTGCTGAGGCCTGAACGATCGAAAGAGGGTGCCCATCGGGGTCGGTATCGTTCGGCAGGATGTCGATTGTGATGGGAATATCTTCAACGGTTTGGGCCGTGTCTGGACTGGCGGTGGGAGGACGGTTCACCCATCCGCTGACAGCCTGTCCTGCTTCGCTCCAGAAGGGGCGGTCGGTTTCCGGGAAAAGCCCCTTTGCTTGCGGTTCCGGGTGGTCATAGGAATAGAAGATACGCGGGTTCATCGTGTGCCGCGGCAAAAAGTCAAAGAGGTCGTTTGCGTCACGTTCGGTCTGGTCGGGTTGAGAAGGATTGCCGAACCTCGGAAAGTCGGTCCTCGAAATTCGGACGAAACTGTGCCCGTCCCATTCCCGGAGGGGCTCCCGAGGTTCCCCTGAGGACGATTGCTGATTTGCGCCTCCCTGGTTTTCGCCTCGCCAGTCTGTTGCCTCTTTAGGCCCAAAGGGGTGAGTTTCAGGGAAAGGTGAGGTCTGTCCGGCGGGGTGGAAAAGAGGGTTCAGAGTTTCCAAATCGATCCGGACAGAATGGTTGGGCGGGATTTCCAGGATTTGCCCGTTTCCGCTTTTGAGCTCAGCGCTGCCGGAAAAGGTGACGAGCAAATCCCCTTCATGGAGGACATCCCCGGGCTTTAAAGTGACAAGGCTGCCTCCGGGTGTCCGGACAAACACCTCACCATTGGTCTTCGTGACTGTCAAAGCCTGGCTGTTTTCCTTCATTCAGATTCCCCCATTCGATCCGACTGCTGAAAGAGGACTGGTTCCCCTCAATCTTTAGTGCTCCCGGAACGCGTTGGCCCTGGCCCTGAAAAGCGGTTTCAGGATATAGGCAAGAATTGTTTTCTTCCCGGTAACGATATCAGCCTGGGCGACCATCCCAGGGAGAATCGGATGGTCCTGATCGAAACCGGCCTTCGCGGTGCGGATTCGGACGATGTAGTACGTATTCCCCCGTTCGTCGGTGATCGTGTCGGGGCTAATGTGCTCAACCTCGCCCTCGAGACCTCCGTAGACGGCATAATCGTAGGCGGTGAACTTCAGCACGGCCGTTTGGCCGGGTCGGATGAAGGCCCGATCTTTCGGAGAAATCTGGGCTTCGACCACGAGTTGGTCTTCTTCGGGCACGATTTCAGCGACAAGCCCTCCGGGCATGACGACCGCCCCCGGAGTATTGACGAGCAGACGTTTCACGGTGCCCTTGATGGGGGAGCGGATTTCCAGCCGGGAAACGCGGTCCGCCAGGGCACGGTTTCCTTCCGTCAGGCTTTCCAGTTCGCCCAGGGTAGCCGAGAGTTCATTTTTCCAGGCGTTCCGGTACCGTAACTCGACTTCCCGGATCTGCCCCTCGGCTTCATCAACCGCAGCATTGGCCCGGGAGACCTGTGCCTGGGCCTGATCTCTTTCCGCTCTGGCCCTGGCAACCTCCTTCTCCAGCCGCATAACTTCCACCTGGGGAACCGCCCCAGTCGTCAGAAGGGGTTTTGTTACCGTCAACTCCTCCTCGGCGAGTTCAAAGGCTCTTGAAACCTGAATCAGCCGGGATTTCGCCTCGGCGAGCTCCTGTCTTCTCTGAAAGACCAATTCCCGGATAACCTGGATGTGGGAGTTCAGTTCCTCCTGGCTGGAAAGGTAAAGGCCGCGCTCGTGATCAACGATGTGCGGTACCGATTTCGAAACCTCCTCACCCGGGGAGAAGGGGATTCCGCGGGTCAGGGCTTCCAGGCGGGCTGCCTTTGCCATCAGCGCCATGACCTGGGCGCGCCGTTCTCCCAGCGAGGAACTGAACCTCGTGGGGTCGATCCGGACAAGGACCGTGTCTTTTTCTACGAGTTGGGCTTCTTTCACCAGGATCGCTTCGACAACCCCCCCGTCGACAGCCTGGATCGCCTGGGTTCCAGAAGTGGGGATGGCTTTCCCGTAGCCATGGACAACTTCGTCCAAGGGCGCTAAGGCGGTCCAAACAAAAAGCAGCAGGAAAGAAGCCAGGATCGTGTAGATCAGGATCCTGGTTTTGAGCGGGCTTTGCTGCTCCATTGCCCAGCGGGCGCTGTCGGTCCAGTCGGCAGCCTCCCGGGGTTCATCCTGGAAAAGCGTGCGGAAAAAACGGGCCGTAAGACAATTCCCGATCCTTTCTAGGCCGGCGATGAGTCCCCCGATCCGGTCGAAGCCTGCCCTGCTCGCGGGATCCATGGTCAGGAAGCCTCCTTCCGGTGGGGCTGCTGAAGCGCCTTCAGGACACTTTCCTTCGGGCCGTCCGCCACGATCCGGCCCCCGTCAAGGACGATCAGGCGATCCACGAGTTCCAGAAGGGCGGTCCTGTGGGTCACCAGCAGCAGGGTCCGATCGAGGCAAAATTCAGCGAGGTTCCTGCGGACTCTGTCTTCACTGGCGGAATCCATCGAAGCCGTCGGTTCGTCAAGAAGGAGCACAGGGGGATTTTTCAGAACTGCGCGGGCGATGGCAACGGCCTGGCGCTGGCCGCTGGAGAGGCGCTCTCCCCGTTCTCCGACCTGAAGCTCGAAACCGGAAGGGCACAGGTTGGCAAAGACATCCACCCCGCCGATTCTTGCAGCCCGAAGCAGTTCCTCGTCGGTTGAGGGAGGATTTCCAAGAAGGATGTTCTCCCGGATACTCCCGAAAAAGAGCGTGGCTTCCTGGGGGACCATGCCGATTCTCTTGCGCAGTTCCGCAGGATCCAGTTGTCGATGGTCAATGCCGTCCACCAGGATGGTTCCTTCCTGTGGGCGGTAAAGTCCGAGCAGCAATTTCCCGAGGGTCGTTTTCCCTGAGCCGACTCGGCCCACCAGGGCGACTTTCTCCCCTTTCTGGATCTGGAAGGAAACATTCGAAAGGGCCGGCTTTTCCTGTCCGGGGTAGGAAAAGGTGACGGCACGGAACTCGATCGATCCCAGAAGGGCGGGCCGGCTGATGAAGAAGGTTCCGGCAGGCCGCTCGGTCGGTTTCTTCATCACTTCATCCAGTGCCGCAAGAGACCGCGAGGCGGAATGGTACTGCAGCAGCAGGGAAGTGATCTTGGCCACGGGAGCCATGGCTCTGGAAGACAGCATGTAGGCGGCGATCAGGCTGCCCATGCTGATCCTGTTTTCCATGATCAGGTAAACCCCCAGGATCATGGTCGCAACCGAAACGGAAAGCTGAACCCATTGCATTCCGTTGATGACGGAGGAAGACAGCAGGCGCAGGCGGATGTTCGTTCCTTCCAGGAAGGCAACGGTTTTTTCCCAACGCCCCTGGACCTGGCTTTCCGCTCCCTGGGATTTCAAGGCTTCCATGGAAACCAGGCTTTCCACCAGGGTGGCGTTTTTCATCGCGCTGGCCCGGTTGGTCGTTTCGGAGAGCTCTCTCATCCTGCCCTGCACCAGGACGGCGTGCAGGACAACGAGCAGAATCCCCACAAGAAGGGGAAGGGCCAGAGACCAGGAAATCAGGGCGATGACCAAAAGGAAAAAGACGGCGAAAGGGAAGTCCACATAGGCGAAAACTGTTGCGGATGAGATAAAGTTCCGGACGGTTTCAAAACCCTGGACCGTGCTGGCGAAAGAACCGGCGCTGGGTGGCCGCTCTTCCGCCCGCATGCCAAGAATTTGTTCCATCAGCTCTCCTGACAGCCGGACGTTGGTCCGGGCGGCAGCCAGATCCACAAGGTAGCCCCTGGCCATGTGAAGGGCAAAGTCTGCAGTAATGATGATCAGAACACCCAGCGCCATCACCCAGAGAGATTCGACGGCCCGGTTGGGGATGATCCGGTTGTACACGTTCATGACGAAAAGGGGCATGGCAAGGGCAAAAAGGTTGCTCAGAAAAGACGCGATGAGGACGTCCCGGAAGAGGGGACGGCTTTGTGCGATGGCACTCCAGAACCAGTGGCCTTCCAGTGGCTTTTCGGTTTGCGGGGCCCTTTCGTCGAAGCGGAAGACCGGCCTGGCGTAAACGGCAAAACCGCTGTAGCGGCTTTCAAGTTCATCCAGACCGACCTCCGTTTCCCCCTCTTCCAGCTCGGGAAATCCCACCCGGGCTTTTCCCCTTTCGACGTCGATGGAAGTCAGCAAACAGGCCCCCTGGTCCTTGAGGATCAGAATCACGGGGAAAAGGAGGGGGTTCAGCCGTTGGACGGGAAGTGCCGAAAATCGGACCGAGAGGCCCACACGCCCCGCAGCCCGGGCAAGCAGAGAGGGTGTCAGCAGGCCGTTCTCAAGCGGCAGGCCCGCCAGGAGCGTGTTCTCTGAGGCGGAATGACCGTAAAAACGCCCAAGCCGAAGCAGGCAGGAGGCCAACGGGCCACCCTGGGGGCGGACCAGGTGGATCCGGCTCTGGCTTTCGGTCTCGGAAAGCGTTCCTGGCATCGGGTCTATTTTCCTGTGGAAGACCAGGTTTTGTAGGCTTCAGGATTGATGCCCACTTTTTCGGGGGAAGGAAGGTCTTCCCGTATAACCTTGAAATAGGCCGTCAATTTCCCCGTAGCAGCCAGGTAGCGGGCTTTTGCGTTCAGGAGGTTGAACCGGGCGTTGGCAAAAGCACGGCTTGCCTGGAAGTACTCGTTTTCGGCGTCCAGAAGGTCAAGCAGGCTTCGTCGGCCCACCTCAAACTGCTGGGCATAGGCTTTCCGCATCGAATCTGCGGACTTCATGTGGAGTTCCAGCTCGGGAAGCTGCTTTTCGATCGCCAAAATGTCGTTGTAGGCGATCAGAACGGATTGCCTGATTTCGCGTTCCGTTTTCTTCAGGTTTTCCTCGGATTCCCTGGCCAGTTCGCTATACCGCCTGATCGTTGCCCGATCCGCGCCTCCATTGTAAAAATTGTAGCGGAGAAGCAGCTCGGCGACCGTTTTGTCCCTTCTGCCCTCAACTCCGTCAACGTCGTGCTCGGAATTCGCAGACGCCCGGAAATCAAGGCGGGGCTGAAGCCGGGCTTCCTGTTCAGCCTTCGCCTTCATCATCGCAAGGGTGTTTTCGATCGATGCAAAATATGCCGGGTTGCCCGAAAAGGCTTCTTCCAGGGACTTTTCCGGGGAAGGGGGGAGAGTCAGGGAGATCTCGGCAATTTCGAGAGAATCCGCCGGAGCCTCTCCTACGATCCTTACGTACTGGGTTGCCGCATCATGCAGGTTGCTTTCCTCGGTCAGCAGGTTGGCCTTCGCAAGGGCCAGCCGTCCCCGGGTCGTTTCCAGGTTGACCTGGCTTTCCACGCCTGCTCTGGTCCTGTCTTCGATCTTTTTCATCACCGCTTCGTGGCGTGCCAGATTGTCCCGGGCCAATGAGGCCAGGATCCTGTAGCGGACCACGTCGACGTGCCCTTGCAAACCGTCAAGGCCGGCCTTTTCCATCGAATCCAGAAGCTCGAAATAGCGCATCTTCCGGATATGGCTGAAACGGGCGACCTGGTTTTTCGTCAGGCCGCCGTCGTACAGCATCTGGCTGAGGCTCAGCGTCACTCCGTCGCGGGTGTAATTCATCAGATCCCGGCCGTCGTACCCCTCGCCGTCGAGGCTTTCCCTGCCGATGCCTGCCGTTATATCGAGGGTCGGCCGGTATCCTTTTCTTGCAGCCTCGTTATCCTCCAGCGCAGCCAGGAAGGCGTGCCATTTCGCCTGGACACCGGGATAGGTCAGGACGGACCGGTTCACGGATTCCTGCTGGGTCAGGGCCTGGGCGGGTAAAGCTGCTGCAAGCGGAAAGAGAAGGATGAACATCAACGGGGGGTAAAGCAGCAAGGATCTTCCTGTTTTCATAAGCGATCTCCTCCCTGGAAGTCGGGTTGGTTTTTTTGCATCGCATGGATTTTGCCGATTCTCCGTTTGACTCTAAAAGGTCATTCTAGACTATTCCTGAAGGCATTTCAATTTTAACTTTTATGCCGTTTTATGTTTTCCTGGGCCAGTGAAGCGATTTTTCTTCTCAATTCCTGAGGTTCCAGCACCTCTGCGTAGGGAGCGCTGGCCATCACCCACCGGGCCACCTCGTCCAGGTCGGGGACCGTGGCGGAAAGGAGCAGGCTTCCGTCCCCCTCCCGGGCCAGGGATTGGGAAACATGCCACCGGGTTTCTGCGACGACGTCCGCCAGCGGAGGGCTCACGCGGATCCGGATGCCGTGGCAGGGTTCCCCCGGGCAGGCGTACCAGGCGCTTTCCGCGAAAGCCGCCACTCCGGCCTTGGGCTGGGGCAGGGTCATGGGTCTTTCTTCCATGACGACCTGGGCGATTCGGGAGATGCGGAACGTTCTGGCTTCGCCGCAGGACGGGTTTCCGGCCCAGAGGTACCAGGCGTGGGCCCGGAAAAAGACGCCCCAGGGGGAAAGTTCGTAGGATTTCACGGCCCCGTCCCCGTAGGGGGAGCGGTAGCGGATCCGGATGGCTTTGGATTCCCGGATGGCGTTGATGCAGGTTTCGAAAACCTTGGGGTCCATGGGGGAGACGGGCAGGGCTACGACGGCGGCCTTCCCCAGGCGTTCCCCGTGGTCGGAAAGTCCTTTGGGCAGGCGGAAGCGGATCTTTCCCCAGAGGGATTCGCACTCTTCCTGCAGGTGGGGAAGAAAATGGGAGGCCATCCCCAACCCGGCGGCCAGAGCGGTGACCTCCCGTTCGGTAAGCTCGAATACCGCGACGAACCGTCCCGTTCCGCTCAGGCGGTAGGCCCGCCGGTGGCGGTCATAGTCGATTTCCACCCCGTACTGGTCCCTCAGGTAGGTCAGATCCCGTTCCAGGGTCCGGCCCTGCGTGTACTCCAGGCGGGCCATCAGCTCCTTCCGGGAAAGAGATCCGTGGATCGCAAGCTCCTGCACCAGATCATTGAGGCGTGCGATTCGGATCGAGCTGAGGTCCCTGGGCATGTACTCCCTCCTCTTTTTGGAAAGGCCTGTTCTGGATTATAAAACGATTTGGCCTCAGGGGTGAAGTCTTCCTCCGCTGCCGAAGTGTTCCCCGAACCGGTCGAGGATCCGGATCATCTCCATGGGAAGGAGGGAGCGGGCCCTGACGGTCAGTTCGGCCGGGACGCTGCCGTAAAAGGCCTCCGCCACGGCTCCGGCGATGCAGGCCTGGGTATCCGAGTCTCCTCCGAGAGAAACGGCCTTCCGGAGGGCGTCTTCGAAGGAATCGGATTCAAGGAATGCGATGAGGGCTTCGGGGACGCTTCCCTGGCAGGTCGGGTCGAAGGCATACGCCGGTCGGATCTCCTCGAGGGTGCGGGCGAGGTTGTAGTCGAAGCGGCCTGCAATCTCATCCCGGATTTCGGTTTTCGAGGCGCCGGTCCGGGCGAGGAAGACGGATGCAGCCACCGCCTGGGCTCCCTTGATGCCCTCCGGGTGGTCATGGGTGGGGAGGGCGCTGTGACGGGCCAGCTCCAGGGTTTCCTCCAGGGTCTGGCAGGCCCACCCGACGGGTGAGACCCGCATGGCGCTGCCGTTGCCGAAGCTCTGATAGGGCTCGGGATGGCGCGACAGAAGCCAGTGCCGGAAGCCCCGGCCGTACCCGGCGTCGGGGTAGCGGCGTCCCCAGCGCCGGTAGGCTTCCTCGAAATCGCCTGCCGTCAGGAGGACTTCGGCGGTCGCAAGGGTTAGGACCGTGTCGTCGGTCCAGCGGGAGGCGGGGGTGAAAAGGGGGAAATCCGTGGTTTTGACGGGACGGCGTTCGTAAGCGGAACCGACGATGTCCCCGGCAAGAGCTCCGTAGAGGACGGTGCCCCGGGGCGGCGTGCTTTCGGGGAAAAATTCCGGCGGGGTGAGCCTCTCGGGGCGGTCTACCCCTCGCCGGTGTGTCATGTTGAGATCCCTGCGGGAGGCTGCGTCGAGAATGAAGCCTTCCATTTCGCGGCGGTTTCGGGCGGGCTTTCGGTCCGGCAGGGCGAAGAAGGCGGAGTGGATGGCCTCTCCCTGGTGAAGAAGGGAAAACCCGGTTTTCGATACCGATTCAAACCGGCACTCGACCCCCAGCCCGACAGCCGGGAAAGTTTCTCCCGGCAGCTCGGCGCAGGCTTTTAGGAACGCTTCGGCCTCCTGGATGGACGGAGTCTTTTTTTCGGCCCGTTCTTCGGTGATCAGGCTTTCCAGGGCGTAGCTGTGCAGGAGTCTGTCATGCAGGCGCGCGTAGGCGGAAGGCAGGGAAACGGCATCAAACCCCACCGGTTTTCCGCCCGCAAAGACGAGCAGGCCGCACTGTCCCTCCAGGCAGGGGATTTCTTTCTCGAGTTCCCGAAGAGATTCGCGCCGGGCCTCGAAAACATCCCGCTGAGCGCCGGTGGCCGACCGGACGCCCGCTTTTTCGGACAGATCCTGGATGGCCTCCCAGACCGCACTCTGGTTGCTCCGGTGGAACCGCCCGGTTTTCAGGGATGCAGTGACGGAAACGGCCTTCTGGATCCGTGCACTTCGGGACATCACGAAGCCGGAGTCCTCAAAGGCGTTCGAAACATAGTGCCAGCGGCCCTGCTCCGTGCAGCTCACGGGAATCACCGACCGGCTTTTGGGGGCCAGAAGGATGGTGGTGTTCAAAACCCGGTTCTGCTTGGCCCCGCGCAGTTCCTCTCCGTCCAGCAGCAGGACCGCCGTATCCCCCTCGTTTTCCACAGCCAGTTCCGGCACCGATCCGCTTTGGCTCACTTCCGAGATGATCAGGGTCCGCTTTTCCAGGGCATCCGCCAGCGTCAGGTAGAAAAAGGCGCCCGGTACTTCCCAGGATAGCGGGAAGACGGTCAGCGCGCCGACGCTCTTCGGCTCGCCGACACGAAGGCGCCTCAGCCAGGCGGAAGCCAGCTCGGGTTCCCTGCCGCTGTTCATTGCGGTTCCGTTCATCTGGATCACTCCCCTTTTCGATTTTGGTGACCCGAGTCTAGCAGGGGAGAGCGACAGGATATGTGGGGGCTCCCCAGGGAAGGCCGGCAAGCCGGAAGGTTAAAAAAAGCCCCCGGGTATTCCCCGGGGGGTGTTCTACACGTCGAGGTTTCGCACTTCCCGGGCGTGGGCCTCGATGAATTCCCGTCTCGGCCCGACGCTGTCGCCCATGAGGATGCTGAACAGTTCGTCCGCGGCCACGGCGTCCTCGATCTCGACCCGTTTCACGATCCGCCGGGCGGGGTCCATCGTCGTTTCCCAGAGCTGTTCGGGGTTCATTTCCCCCAGCCCCTTGTACCGTTGAACGGAGATCTTCTTCTTGTCTCCCAGCTTTTCCTGGATGGCCTTGAGTTCCTTTTCCGTGTAGCAGTACTGAACGTTCTTGCCGTCCGAAACGCGGTAGAGCGGGGGCTGGGCCACGTACAGGTGCCCGTTTTCAATCAGCTGGGGCATGTAGCGGTAGAAGAGGGTCAGAAGCAGCGTCCGGATATGGGCGCCGTCGACGTCCGCATCGGTGTTGTGGCAGCAGACGCCACCGGTACCGCAGACGAATGTTTCATCTCCCTGGACGGAGAAGTCATAGACGTGCCTGCCGTCACAGGGAACCTTCCTCACCTCTTTCACCGGGATCCCCACGAGGTAGCCCGGCATGGAGCCGGTTATGGGCTTCTTCGTCTTTTCCCGGTGCAGTAGGGCGGCTTCGAGGAGAGAGGCGTTCGAATGCCCCTTCCATACGCGCTGGATCGCCACAAGTGAAAACGGGTTCGTCACGTTGAGGGTGTAGACCGTGTGGCGGGTTGTGACGGGCTTGCCACGCACAAGGCCGGAGGATTTCCCGTTGGGTTCCCGGATGGTCAGGCCCGCAAGCACGCCCTTCGAGAGGAAAAGGTACTGGAGCTGCTCAGCCATGGTTTTTGACGTCGTGGTGAAGGCAATGCCATGGCGGTTGAGCGTCCCGTCGCCCAGGAAATACCCTTCCAGGAAAGCCTCCTGGAGGTTTCCCGCGACGTTGAAAACGAGGTCCGGTACCGCTTTTGTCCAAGCCCGCGGCTTTTCGAAGCCGAACAGGTTCCGGAACACCGCGCCGACGACCCGGTTGAGCACCCTCAGCTCTGCGCAGCGGCCTCCATAGGGCCGGTAGAGGATGGGCGCGACGCCGAAAACCGCCCGGAAGGCCGATACGATCCGGGGGACCAGGCGTTCGTTCCTCTTGCCGATGGCGAGCCTTACGCCGCCTCTCAGGCTGAAGGAACCTACCGCCAGGAACAGTCCCAGGAGGAACAACAGGTCCTCCGTGACCGCGAGCGTCCTGGGAACCGCCTGGTCTGAATCGTGCCTGGGGGTCAGGACGACTTCACCGCCGAGAGCGTCGATCGATTCGAGAGGCAGGTCCTTGAGATCGAGGTATGGGCGCACACGGTTTTTTGGGGCTCCCCGGTACTGTTCCTGCCACGTCCGGTCGAGGGCGCTCGGCCCGACCGAATACTGTCCTTCCAGGTTTTCCTCCTCGATGCCAAGCAGATTGAGGTAAGCCCTGAAATGGCTTTCGGTCGGCTCAGAGGTTCCTTTCTCCCAGGCATGGATGGTGCAGGGCTGGGAAACGCCGAGGGCAAGGCAGACCTGTTTCACCGGCAGCCCCAGGGCGATACGCTGATCATGGATTGCGTGGCCAAGTGCTTCGGAAATCCGGATGCGGGGTTCGACCAGTTCCGGTTCCCCTTCATGTTCCGCCCGGATCGTTTGCTTCTGGAATTCCTCCACGGCGGGGCCCCGAAGCACGATGTCCTCATTCGCCCCGGCTTCCCTGAGGGCGCGGACCAGGTCGATCCGTTCCACGCGCGTTCCGGTCGCGGGGAGTCGGCCGAGACAGACAAGCATGTCACCGGGCCGAATTTCATCTCCCCGCTTCAGGATGGGCTTTCCGTCGGCTCCACGCACGAAGACGCTGTGTTCCCCCGTCACGGTGACGGAGCGCCCATAGGCGGAGCGGATCTCGTAAAGATCCCCGTCATGGGTATGGCTCAAAATCGCCTTGATGGGTCGATACCGTGCCTCGCCTGATTCCGGGTCAAAGCAAAGGACAGACCACTCGTCGGGGTTGGTCGTTTCCTTGAAAAGCCCGTCGATGAAGGGGCCGACCCTCACGAAGCGGACGCGCCCATTCCCGTCCCTCACCAGCGTGCAGGACTCCCCGTCCACGCTCATGATGACGCAGTGGTGGTACCTGAGTTTTGAAGCATCAAATTCTTCCCCGACCCCGGCCCCGAGGGCCTGGATGATCGTCTTGATTTCCTGGTTGCTGAAGATCCGGTCGAGCCGGGCCTTTTCCACGTTCAGGATCTTGCCTCGCAGTGGCAGGATCGCCTGGAAATGCCGGTCCCTGCCTTGTTTCGCACTGTTATGGACGAAAACGCCAGCATCCAGGGCGAAATTGTGGTAGTGCTCAACCGTCAGGTCATAGACGTCTTCCCGGTCTTCCAGGAAGCGGACGCCGATGACCTTGTGGTTGTAATTCAAGGCAGCTTCCAGGAGTGCGCTCCTATCCCCGTTGAAATGCTCCTTTAGGAGCGTGTCGAACCGTGGTGCAGTAGGAGCTTCGCTCGCTCGAAGGCCATTGTAGGCTTGAACCAGATCCTTAGGGGCTTCTTTAAGAAGACGGTTCAAGAGTTTGAGCCCCTTGTCCCGGTGCCCCATTCTGACTTTTCTGGACCTTTCTTCATGGCTGCTTTCCCGGCGCCAGCGTTCAAGAGCCCGAATGACCTTCTGCCGTTCGAGGGGATTTTTCCATCGACGGGAACAAGCCTGACTCACTTTTTCGGCATGTTCAGGATGTTCTTGCCACCAGGAGCGGACCGTTTCGGAATGGCTTTTCCTGAATTCGGGATCGGTCCATTGTTCACGGGTCTTTTGGGAGCGCCAGGCCCGCAGCGAAATGTTCTCCCATTCCGCGAGGGCTTTGGCTCTGTATTTCTCGCGGATTTCAGGGTGTGCCTCAAAATACTGCTTCACCCTCTTTGCCTGGTTTTGTCGATTCGCCTTATTTGACCAGTATTCTTCCTGTAATTGTCGGAGACGGCCAGCATAATTCAAACGGGTTTCTTCATCCAGAGAACTGAACCATTTTTTAAAACCCTCTTTGATTTTTCTGTTGATATCCGGGTTCTTTCTTTCTAAACGGACCTTCTCGACCATTCGGCTGCGGTAAATCGGGTCTTTCCATAATCTTTTTGCTGTTTCACTTAAGTTCCTGATTTTTGCCTGCCGATATTCAGGGTTCTTCCAAAGCCCGCCGATTGTCTTTCCTGCAATTTGTGCATGCAGCGCAAGATGTTCTTCCCTGGTCATGCGGATGATATTGCGCGGGTCATTGTCCTTCTTTTCCAGATTGCGATGGTGCCTCATCGGGCCGGAAGATTTATCGTAAATATGGTTGACAAGGTTATAGCGGTCAGCCAGGTGGTGGGTATGAACCCATCTCTGTTCGCCGTTCATCCAGACCATTTCATAACCGGGCCCGGGGTTTTCTCCGCGCTTGGTAAAGCGTGTTCGAAGCGGCATAAGGCTTTCCCCTCCAACCAGGTCCTTCGCCTGGCGGTAGGAGCCGTCTCGAAGACGGAAAAGGTGATCCGGGGTACACCTGAGCTTCTGGCCGTTTTCCAGCTCGACCTCGACGAGGGAGGCGTCCTTGCGGGTCCGCCTGGGTTCAACAAGGGGAACGATCCGGATATCTCCGGCTTGATTCGTTGAGTAACCAAAATGCGTGATCCCGTTCGTCCAGTCCTCGGCAAGCTGCTTGAATGAAAGGGCCTTTCCCGAAGCGAGCCTGACCAGAGTATCGCCCGAAAAACAGCCCCCGGCGCTGTCGCCCTCCACGATGTACAGCTCGCATTCCGCGGGGTTCTTGCTGGAGCAGTCCGCCAGCTTGCCCGGAAGCTCGAGGCCCGACATGGCGGACTTTCGGCGGACCAGGTCCCGGGCTTTCCGGGCGGCTTCCCTGGCCTGGCGCGCCTTCACGGCGTTCTCCACTAGGGGCTTGAGGACGTCCGCACGGTCCTCGAGGAGCTCCATCAGGCCCTCGTAGACGATGGAATCGACGATGCCCTTGATTTCGCCGTTGCCCAGCTTGGTCTTCGTCTGACCCTCGAACTGGGGTTCCGGCAGCTTGACGGAAATGACGGCGGTCAGTCCTTCCTTCAGGTCGTCTCCGCCGAGGTTTTCGTCCTTTTCCCTGAGGAGCTTCTGCCGGCGGGCCATTTCGTTGACGGCCCGGGTGAGGGCGGTCCGGAACCCGCTGACGTGGGTCCCGCCTTCCACCGTGTGGATGAGGTTGGCGAAGGCGTAGATCCGTTCCAGGTAGGAATCGTTGTACTGGATCGAGACCTCGACGATGACCCCGTCCTTTTCCCCCCGGACCGTCAGGGGCGGGGCGAAAAGGACGGTTTTGCCCCGGTTCAGGTATTCCGCGAACAGGGCGATGCCCCCGTCGTACTTGAAGATCTTCTCCTTGGGCTCGTTCTCGTCCTTCAGGGTGATGCAGAGGCCCGGGTTCAGGAAGGCCAGCTCGCGGATGCGGCCGGACAGGATGTCCCAGGAGAAGACGGTTTCACTGAAGATCGTGGAGTCGGGAAGGAAGTGGATCCGCGTCCCCCTTCGCTCGGCCGGTTCTCCCGCTTCCAGGTCCGTCACGGGGATGCCGCGCTCGAAACGCTGGCGGTGGGTCGTGCCGTCCCTCCAGATCGTCACCTCGAGCCACTCGGACAGGGCGTTCACGACGGAAACGCCGACGCCGTGAAGGCCGCCGGAAACCTGGTAGGCCTTCTTGTCGAACTTGCCCCCGGCGTGGAGCTTGGTCAGCACGACCTCGGCGGCCGGGCGCCCGGTCTGCGGGTGAATGTCCGTCGGGATTCCGCGCCCGTTGTCCGTCACGGAGACGCTGCCGTCGGACTTCAGGCAGACCTCGATCTCGGTGCAGAAGCCGGCCATGGCCTCGTCGATGGAGTTGTCCACGACCTCGTAGACGAGGTGGTGGAGGCCCCGGGGGCCGGTGTCCCCGATGTACATGCCGGGACGGCGGCGGACGGCCTCGAGTCCTTCCAGGATCTGGATGTCTTTTGCGGTGTACTTGGCGGATGGCGTCATGAACGGATCGGTCCTTTCCTTTTCTTCAAGGGGCGGTCAAGAGGGGCTCCCGGCCGGGTGGCCTCCTGGAAACGCTCGAAGCGGCGGGCCAGGGTCATGGGGGTGAACCCCGTGGCCATGACGCTGCCGTCGCGCAGGATAATGGCCGTTTCGTTGCCCTCCCTCACGAGGGCGACGACGCGGCCCAGATCGACGAGTCCGTCCTCTTCAAGCGGCAGGAACAAAGGATTGGCCTCCAGGCGGGAAAAGATGGTCTGCCTACAAAGCAATTATACCAAAAGCCGGTTTGAAGGCCGGGTGTTGACATTTCGCGGGGCTTCGTGTTGAATGTTTTATCTATTTTGCTAAACACATCGTTTGTGGGAAAATTTAAAGCGACCCCATCAGAGCCAGGGAGGGTGATGCCCATGTACGGAAAGGCTTGGGAAAAACTGAAAGAAACGGACCCCGAAATTGCCGCGGTGATCCGGCGGGAGGCCCGCCGGCAGCAGAACCAGATCGAGCTGATCGCTTCCGAAAACGTGGTTTCCACGGCGGTGCTGGCGGCGATGGGTTCCGTCCTGACGAACAAGTACGCGGAAGGATACCCTGGAAAGCGCTACTACGGAGGGTGCGAGGAGGTGGACGCGGCGGAGGAGCTGGCCCGGGAGAGGGCGAAGAAGCTTTTCGGGGCGGATCACGCCAACGTCCAGCCCCACTCGGGTTCCCAGGCCAACATGGCGGTCTACTTTGCGGCCCTGAAGCCGGGCGACACCATCCTGGCCATGAACCTGGCCCACGGGGGACACCTGACCCACGGTTCCCCGGTCAACTTCTCCGGCCAGCTGTACAACATCGTTCCCTACGGGGTGCGCCGCGATACCGAGACGATCGATTTCGAACAGGTGGAGCGCCTGGCCCTGGAGTACCGGCCGAAGCTCATCGTCTGCGGCGCGACGGCGTATCCGAGGGTGATCGACGCGGAAGCGTTCCGGGCGATCGCCGACAGGGTGGGGGCCTTCCTGATGTTCGACATGGCCCACATCGCGGGCCTGGTGGCCGCGAAGCTCCACAAGGACCCGGTGCCGTTCTGCGACTTCGTCACCACCACGACCCACAAGACCCTCCGGGGACCCCGGGGCGGCATGGTCCTGTGCCGGGCCGAGCAGGCGAAGGCGGTCGACAAGGCGATCTTCCCCGGGATGCAGGGAGGGCCCTTGATGCATGTCATCGCCGCCAAGGCCGTGGCCTTCCAGGAAGCCCTGAAGCCCGACTTTGCCCAGTACCAGCGCAGGATCGTGGAAAACGCGCGCGTGCTGGGAGAGGAACTGGCAAGGCGCAATTTCAGGCTGGTTTCGGGGGGAACCGACAACCATCTTCTCCTCGTGAGCCTGGCGGATCGAGGGCTGACCGGCAAGGCGATGGAGGTTGCCCTCGACAGGGCGGGGATCACCGTGAACAAGAACGCCATCCCCTTTGACCCTCAGCCTCCCATGGTGACGAGCGGATTCCGGGTCGGGACTCCCGCCGTGACCACGAGAGGCTTCGGCCCGGCAGAGATGGCGAAAATCGCGGAATGGATCGAGCGCGTCGCGAAGGACCCGCAGGATGAAGAGCAACTGGCGCGGATCAAGGGGGAAGTGCTGGAACTGTGCCGGGCGTTCCCGCTTTACCCGGATTTCGAGGCCTGAGGCGGCGTCGAGAGAAATGGCCGGCATTTGTCCAGGGCGGGGGACCTCCCGGGGATCCCGCCCTTTTTCATGCCGATTTCAGGATTCGCAGCGCCTCGGATTCCAGGATCTTCTCGAAGGCCCACCCGGCGTAGGAAAGTCCCAGGCGGCTCGAATAGACCGCGCTGATTTCCCAGCTGATCGCTTCGAGCCCCTCCAGGGGGATCTCCCGGGTCGGAAAGCAGGCAGCCCTTCCTCCCAGGATCCCGCGGTTCACGATGGCCAGGCAGATTCCCTCCGAAACGAAGCGGGCGGCCACGGCGGGGTCGTCCAGCCACAGGTCGGATTTCGGCTTCACCTGGTGCTGAAGGAGGTAGTCCTCCACCACGGGTGAGAGGAAGCAGGTGGGGATGTACCGGGCGATGGGTTTTCCGTTCAGGGCTTCCGGGGGAAGAGGGTCGGCTTCCTGCCGCGGGAAATCCGGCGGGGCGATCAGGGTCAGGCTTTCCATGCCCAGCGAACGGGTGATGAGCCCCGTGCTGGGCAGGTTCCTGCGGTTTCCCCCGACGACGGCCATTTCGATCTCCCCGGACGCAAGACGCTGAAGGAGAGAACCCTGCCGGTCGGTCAGAAGGGTCACCTGGATATCCGGGAACTCGGTCCGGAAGCGCTTCAGGACCGGAGGCAGCAGGCTCATGGCCGGGTGAGGCTCGAAACCAACGGAAAGCTTGCCCGTCTTCAGTTCCTTCATTTCGCGGAAACGCTCCGGGATCCCGTCCGCCTTTTCCAGGACCTCCTTCGCCAGGACAAGGAGGGTCCGTCCTTCCGGCGTCAGCGAAACGTTCCGCCCCTTCCGGTTGAAAAGCCGGACCCCGACGGACTTTTCCAGGGCAGCCACGTGCTGGCTGATGGCCGGCTGCGACATGTAGAGGGTTCGCGAAGCCTGGAGGAATCCCCCCTCTGAGACGACGGTGCAGAAAACCCTCAGCTGGTTCAGGTTCATTGCAAGGCCTCCCTATAAGTCCTGCTTATAAAGATAACGATATATTAAGGTATTGAAAATTATAACTCAGGACGTATCCTCAGAAAACAACCTTCATTTCAGGTGAAGGCCTATCTTTCTTTTCCGGGAGGGACGGAGATGATCGCGTTCTTTGACTGGCTGGCGGGGCAGCTCTGGGGATGGCCCATGATGATCCTGATCTTCGCCTGCGGCATCGTTTTCAGCTTCAAAACCGGCTTTTTCCAGATCCGGCACCTCGGGTATGTCCTGAAACAGACGCTTTTCAAGATTTTCGACCGGAAGACGAAAGGCGAGGGGACCATGACGCCCTTCCAGGCCGTCTCGACCGCGCTGGCGGGAACGGTCGGCAACGGCAACATCGCGGGAGTCGCCACGGCAATCGCCATCGGCGGGCCGGGAGCCGTGTTCTGGATGTGGGTGGTGGCGATCTTCGGCATGATGACGAAGATGGTCGAGGTCACCCTGGCCGTCCACTACCGCGTCAGGGACGAGAAGGGCAACTTCTACGGCGGCCCGATGTACTACATCGAGAAGGGGCTCGGCAAGCAGTGGAAGCCCCTGGCGCAGTTCTTCGCGGCGATGATGATCCTCGGGGCTCTCGGGACGGCGGTCTGGGTCCAGCCGGCGACGATGGCCTCGGCCATGAAGAACGTTTTCAACATTCCCCCGCTCGTGACGGCAGGGGTCTCGGTGGTTTTGACCGCCCTGGTGGTCCTGGGCGGCTTCAAGCGGATCGGTCAGTTCTGCGAGAAGCTGGTTCCCTTCATGTGCGCCTTCTACATCATCGGGGCGCTGGGAATCATCGGCGTCAACATCGCCCGGCTGCCGGAGGTGTTCGGCCTGATCTTCCGCTATGCCTTCCAGCCGGCCCCGGCCGTCGGAGGATTCGCGGGCGCTTCCCTCATCCTGGCGATGCGCCGGGGAATGTCGAGGGGCATGTTCTCCAACGAGGCGGGCATGGGCTCGGCCCCGATGGTCCACGCCACGGCCATCACCGACCATCCCGTTCGGCAGGGGCTCTTCGGCGTGTTCGAGGTCTTCATGGACACGATCGTCATCTGCACCATGACCGCCATGGTCATCCTCATCGCGGCCCCGGACCTGTGGCACAGCGGGCTGAACGGCGTCGACCTCACGTTCGCGGCCTTCGAGTCCCTCTACGGGGCCTTCGGAAAGGCGATCGTCGCGATCGGGGTCCTGCTGTTCGCCTTCTCCACCATGGTCGGCTACACCGTGGAATACGAAACCTCGGTGGTCTACCTCTTCGGATCGAAGGCGGTCAAGCCGTTTTTGTGGCTGTACCTGATCCCGCCGTTCATCGCCGTCACGCAGCCGGTCGAGTTCGTCTGGACGATCGTGGACGTTTCCACGGGGATCGAGGGGATCCCGAACATGGCCGCCCTGCTGCTGCTGAGCGGGGTTTTCATGAAGGTCTACCGCGATTTCCTCGCGAAGGAAGGGCTGAAATAGGACCCTTCCCCCGCGGTTTCGGCAGGTCGGAGGCCCTGGCTGAACGCCGGGGCCCGTGCCGTTTCTGGAAGGGACGTTCCCGGGAGGGATCTCGATGCTGGACGGGAAACGACAGGAAGAGCTTTCAGGGTTTTGCCAGGACCTGCTCCGAAGCCCCAGCCTTTCCGGGGCCGAACGGGAGGTCGGCCTGCGGGTGGCCGAGGCCATGCGCTCCCATGGGTACGACGAGGTGACGGTGGATCCCTGCGGAAGCGTGATCGGCCAAATCCGCTTCGGCAGGCCGGGACCGGTCCTCCTCCTGGAAGCGCAGATGGACCACGTGGAAACGGGCGACTTCACCCGCTGGAGCCAGTACCCGTACGGAGCATTTGTCCGGGGAAGCCGTCTCTACGGACGGGGTGCGTCCGATCAGAAGGGATGCCTCGCCGCCATGGTGATGGCCGGGGCCTTTCTCCGGCAGGACCTGGCCGATCGGCTCCGCGGAAGCCTGGTGGTGGCCGGGACCGTCTTCCAGGAGAAGTTCGAGGGGGTGGCTTCCCGCGGGGTCGCCATGGCCTGCTCGCCGGATTTCGTGGTCACCGGGGAAGCCTCGGGCCTGGAGCTGGTGAGGGGGCAGCGGGGCAGGGCCGAACTGCTGCTGGAAACAGCGGGGAAGATGGCCCATTCCTCCCATCCCGAGTTCGGGGTCAACGCCGCCGATTCGATGGTCCGCCTGCTGGCGGCCCTATCCCGCTCGTTTCAGCCGCCCTCGGATCCCTTTCTCGGCAAGGGAATCCTGGTCCTCGTCCGCCTCTCGACCGAGCCGGAAGAAGGCGTCGGGGCGATTCCGGACCGGGCCCGGGCCGTTTTCGACCGGCGGCTTTTGGCGGGCGAGACGAAAGAGGACGTGCTGTCCCAGCTGGAAGAAATCCTGGAGAAAGAGGCCGCCGGCGATCCTTCCCTGCAGTGGAAGCTTACGGTCGCTTCCTCGGAGGACCGCTGCTACACGGGGATTCCCATCCGGGCCGAGCATTTCGCCCCGGCCTGGGTGCTGGAGGAGGACCACCCCTTCCTGGAGGCCGCGAAGGCGGGCCTGAAGGGGATGGGGTTGGACCCGCGGATTTCCAGGGGGCCCGGTTTCGGGACGAACGGGTGTTTCTACGGGGGCCAGCTGCACCTGCCGACGATTGCCTTCGGGCCGTCCTTCGCGGGGCTGGCTCACGCCGTGGACGAATACATCGAGCTGGACCAGCTTTTCGGGGCGTGCCGCGGCTATTACGGCATCGCGGCCTCCGCGCTGGGCGGTCCGGGAATCTTTCAGGAGGTGTGTGAAAAGTGAGCTTGAGCGAGGCAAGGAAGCATCGGCTTCTCGAGGACTGCCGGGAATTGGTCCGCCGCCCTGCGCTTTCGGGGCAGGAAAAGAACCGGGCCGAGTTCATCGAGTCGGCCATGAAGGCCCTCGGCTACGACGAGGTGACCGTGGACGCCCTGGGCAACGTGGTGGGCCGCATCGTGCTGGGCAGCGGCGGTCCCCGGATCCTTCTCGAAGGGCATATCGACCAGGTGGACGTCACGGATCCTTCGAAGTGGACCCACGATCCGTTCGGTGCCGAGATCGAGAACGGGCGTCTTTACGGGCGCGCCACGACCGACATGATCGGGAACGTGGGCGCCATGATCCACGCGGCGGCCCACGTCAAGCAGGATTTCGGCGCCCTGCTGGACGGGGAGATCCTTGTTGCCGGCAGCGTCCATGAAGAGTGCTTCGAGGGAGTTGCCTGCGAGCTCATCGCAAAAGCATTCACCCCGGACTGCGTCGTCATCGGCGAGCCCTCGAACCTGACCCTGAAGCGGGGCCAGCGCGGCCGGGCGGAGATCGTGGTGGAAACCTACGGCAAGAGCGCCCACTCCTCGGACCCGTCGGTGGGGCTCAATGCCGTGAAGAAAATGGCGAAACTCCTGCTGGCCATCGAGGAGCGGTTCGTGCCGAAGGCGCACCCGGTCCTGGGCAAGGGCATCCTGGAGGTTACCGACGTCATCTCGACGCCGTACCCCGGCGCCAGCGTCATCCCGGAGCGGTGCACGGCCACCTTCGACCGGCGCCTCCTGGTGGGGGAGACGAAGGAGGTCGTGCTGGCGCAAGTGCAGGAGATCCTGGACGAGGAAATGGCGAAGGATCCCCAGCTCAAGGCTTCGGTCCGGCTTGCGGTGGGGGAGGACCGCTGTTACACGGGGGCGCCGATCAAGGCCGAGCGCTTCGCCCCGGCCTGGCTTTTCGAGGAAGACCATCCGCTGGTGCAGGCGGCCCTGGCCGGGCTCCGTTCCGTCGGCCAGGATCCGGTGGTTTCCCACTACTATTTCTGCACCAACGGCAGCTACTACGCGGGAAAGGCCGGGATTCCCACCATCGGCTACGGCGGATCCCTGGAAACCCTCGCCCACGTGGTGGACGAGTACATCGAGCTGGACCAGCTGTACTTGGCCTGCGAGGGCTACGCGGGGATCATCCGCTCAGTCCTGGCCGGAAAGGGCTGCCGCCGTGCCTAGGCCCGCTTCCCTGAACTGCGTCCTCTGCGGGCGCGGATTCGAGCCGGAAAACGCTCCCTACACCTGTCCGGACTGCGGCCTGGACGGGACGCTGGACGTGAACATCGACCTGGAGGCCGCGAAAAAAGCGGGGTTCAGCCGCGAGTCCCTGAGGCAGTGCCGGGACGAGAGCCTTTGGCGGTACCGGGCCATCCTCCCGGTGGAGAAGGAGGAAAACATCCCCTCCCTGAGGGTGGGCTGGACGCCTCTTTACGAGAGCAAGGCGCTCGCCTCCCGCTACGGGGTCAGGGCCGTCTACGTCAAGGACGACGGGCGAAACCCCACCGCTTCCCTGAAGGACCGGGCCAGCGCGGTGGGAGTGGCGAAGGCGCTGGATGCGGGGCAGTCCGCGATCGCCTGCGCCTCCACGGGGAACGCCGCCAGCTCTCTTTCCGGGTTTTCCGCCGTGTCAGGCCTTCCCTGCTACATCTTCGTCCCGGAGCGAGCCCCCGAGGCCAAGGTCACGCAGCTTCTGGTCTACGGCGCCCGTGTCCTCCTGGTGAAGGGGGATTACGCGGACGCCTTCAACCTGGCCACGGCGGCGATCGACCGCTTCGGCTGGTACAATCGCAACTGCGCCATCAACCCCTACCTGGTGGAAGGCAAGAAGACCTGCGCCCTGGAGATCGCCGAGCAGCTCACCTGGGAGGTGCCCGACCGGGTGTTCATCGCCGTGGGAGACGGCTGCTGCATCGGGGGGCTGTACAAGGGGTTTGCCGACCTGCTGGAGCTCGGGTTCATCGACCGGATGCCGAAGCTGGTGGGGGTCCAGGCCGAGGGCAGCCGACCCATCGCCGACGCCTTCGCGTCCGGGGCACCGCGCATCACTCCGGGGAAAGAGGACACCCTGGCGGACAGCATCGCCGTGGGGGCCCCGCGAAACTGGGCGAAGGCCCTCCGGGCGGTCCGGAAGTCCGGCGGGACCATGGTGACCGTCACGGACGAGGAAATCCTCTCCGCGATCCGGGAACTGGCCCGGACCACCGGTGTTTTCGGGGAACCCGCGGGAGTGACCGGCTTTGCGGGTTTCAGGAAAATGGCCGAATCGGGTGCGCTTTCGGCGGACGAACGGGTCGCCTTCGTGGTGACCGGCAACGGCCTGAAAGACGCGAAAAGCGCCCGAAAGGCCGTCGGGGTGCCGGTTTCGGTGACCCCGGATCTCAACGAACTGATCCCGCTCCTGTCCCGGTTCAACTGACCGGGACAGGGCAGGCGCACGACAGGAGGAGAAAAAAATGATTGACTTGACGGTGGACGAGGCGAAACTGGAAAGGGCCGTGCGGAGAGCACGGGAACGCAACATCGTGATCCCCACGTTCAAGCAGATGAAGGACCCGGATAAGCACACCCCGGCAAAGATCAAGGAACGCCTGAAAAAGGTCGGGCTGTGGGATGTCGATTCCGCGAACCTTTTCCGGATCACCTGGAAGAATGAACCCGCGAAAACCGGGGGGCTCTACGGCGGGGTCAACTACCTGGAGCTCCCGAAGGCGATCACGGGGGTGGACGCACGGATCGTGGCCCTGGTGGGCAAGTGGTTCCCCACTGGAGCGCACAAGGTCGGGGCCAGCTTCGGGTGCCTCGTTCCGCGCCTGGTGACGGGGCAGTTCGATCCGACGTCCCAGAAGGCCGTCTGGCCTTCCACCGGGAACTATTGCCGGGGCGGGGCCTACAACGCCCAGCTTCTGGGATGCGAATCCATCGCCATCCTCCCCGAGGGGATGAGCAAGGAACGCTTCGACTGGCTGAAAACGGTTGCTGGCGAAGTCATCGGGACTCCCGGGACGGAAAGCAACGTCAAGGAAATTTACGACAAAGTCTGGGAGCTTCGCAGGACCCGGGACAACATCATGGTCTTCAACCAGTTCGAGGAGTTCGGAAACCACCTGTGGCACTACGAGGTCACCGGCCACGCCATGGAAGAGGTCCTGAAATCGATCATGGGGCCGAAGGACCGCTTCGCGGGCGTCACGGTCACCTCGGGCTCCGCGGGAACGACCGGCTGCGGCAACTACCTGAAGACCGTCTATCCGAACGCCAAGCTGGCCGTCGGGGAAGCCCTGCAGTGCCCGACCCTCATCTGGAACGGGTTCGGCGCCCACCGCATCGAGGGCATCGGAGACAAGCACGTTCCCTGGATCCACGACGTGAAGGGGACCGACATGGTCATGGCCGTCGACGACGCCGACTGCATGGCGATGGTCCGGCTGTTCAACGAGCCCGCCGGCCGGGAGTACCTGCTCGGCCAGGGAGTGCCGGAATCCTTCGTGGAAAAGCTTCCCCTCATGGGGATCTCCGGGGCGGCAAACGTCGTCATGGCGATCAAGATGGCCAAGTACTACGAGCTGACCTCCAGGGACATCATCCTGACGGTGTTCACGGACTCCATGGAACTGTACGGTTCGCGCCTGGAGGAGATGCGGGCCGAGCGGGGCAAGCCCTACACGGTTTCCGACGCGGCGGTCGACCACGGCCGGCACGTCCTGGGCATCGGCCGGGAAGCGATGCTGGAGATGAACTACTACGACAAGCTCCGGGTCCACAACCTGAAGTACTACACCTGGGTGGAGCAGCAGGGCAAGACCTCCGAGGAGCTGAACGCCCAGTGGTACGACTACGACGAGTACTGGGGATCCATCCGTTCCATGGCGGACGCCATCGACGAAAAGATCGAGGAGTTCAACGCCAGGGTGGGACTGCTCTAGTCTCCCCGGCTGGGAGGAGAAGGCAATGGAATTCGACGTGCTGATCCGAAACGGGCTGATCGTTGACGGGACGGGCGCAAAAGGGTTCAGGGCGGACCTCGGGGTCGAAGGCGGCCGGATCGCCGCCATCGGCGACCTCTCCGGGACATCGGGGAAATCCGTGCTCGACGCCGGCGGGAGGATCGTCTGCCCGGGGTTTATCGACACCCACAGCCACTCGGGGATCCTGGCCCTCTGCAAGCCCGACACGCCTCACAACGTGATGCAGGGAATCACGACCTGCGTGGTCGGGCAGGACGCCATGGGCGCCGCCCCCATCGCCGAGCCGTTTGTGGGTCCCTGGAAGAAGGCGATGGCCGGCCTGGAAGGAAGCTACGACCTGGACTGGAGCTGGCGGTCCGTGGCGGATTACCTGGACCGCCTGGATTCCGTGGACCTGGGCCCCAACTTCGCCTACCTGGCTCCCCACGGGAACATCCGCATGAGCGTCATGGGCCTGGATAACCGCAGGCCCACGTCGGGGGAACTGGAAAAGATGAAGGCCCTGCTCGAGGAATGCCTCAAGCAGGGGGCTTTCGGCATGTCCACGGGGATGATCTACCCGCCCTGCAGCTTCGCGGAAACGGAGGAATTCGTCGAGCTGGCCAGGGTCCTCGAGAAGAACGACGCGGTTTTCGTCACCCACCAGCGGAGCGAGGCCGATGCCATCCTTTCCTCGATGGACGAGATCATCGAGATCGGCAAAAAGAGCGGCTGCCGGATCCACTTCTCTCATTTCAAGGTTGCCGGGAAGAAGAACTGGGGCCTGTTCGACGCCGTCCTCGGGAAACTGGACGAGTGCTCGAGGCAGAACATCCGGGTTTCCGTGGACCAGTACCCCTACGTGGCGGGCAGCACGACGCTGAGCGTCATCCTGCCGCCCTGGGTTCACGACGGCGGAACGGACCGGATGCTGGAGCGCCTGGCCGACCCCGAGGCGCGAAAGCGGATGACGGCCGACATCGAAAAGGGGATCCCGGGCTGGGATAATTTCGTCGACATCGCCGGCGTCGAGGGGATTTTCATCACTTTTGTGAAGACGCAGAAGAACCAGTGGGCCGTGGGGAAAAGCCTCGCGGAAATCGGGTCCAGGGTGGGGAAAGACCCGCTGGAAGCCGCTTACGATCTCCTGCTGGAGGAAGAGGGGACCGCGGGCCTGGTGGATTTCTATGGCCTGGAGGAGCACGTGGTCCGGATCCTGCAGCGCCCCGAGCAGAACGTCTGCACGGACGGGATCATGGGCGGGAAGCCCCATCCGAGGGTGTACGGAACCTATCCCCGCGTTCTCGGGAAGTACGTCCGCGAGGGAGCGCTGGACCTGCCGACGGCCATCCGCAAGATGACCGGCAAGCCTGCCGAGGTCCTCGGGATCAAGGACCGGGGCCTGCTGAAGGTCGGTCTTGCGGCGGACATCGTGGTCTTCGACCCGGAAAAGGTGCGAGACACGGCGGATTACTCCGACCCGGTCCGTTACCCCGAGGGGATCGAGCAGGTGCTCGTCAACGGGAAGATCCTCGTGAAGGACGGGGTGCACTGCCCTGTCCGGGCCGGAAGGGTCCTTCGGTACACCGGTCGAGGATAGGCAGGAAAACGTTCGCGAAGGGGGGTGCGTCTTCCGTCTGTTTCCCGGGATTTGGGTTCGTTAAGCGTTTCAAAGGGGTTCCTTCGTTCCATCACACCGAAAGGGAGGATTGCTCGATGAAGAAGCACGGTAGCCTGTTCAAGGGAATCGTCAGTCTCGTCCTGCTGGCGGGAATCGCCCTGGCCTTTTCCGTCTCGCCTGCGGCAGCCGCGCCGGAGTACAAGTGGAAGTTCGCCCAGACCACGGTCCGGCCCACCCAGGCCATTTCCATGAAGCTCTTCTGCGACCTCGTCAAGAAGTACACGAACGGCCGCATGGAGATCAAGTTCTACCCGGACGGCCTCATGGGAAGCCACGATGAAATCTTCCATGCCGTCCAGGACGGCAGCATCGAGATCGGGAACTTTGCCCCGTACGTGAACCTCGTCCCCGGCGGCATGTTCAACTGGATGCCCTGGACCATTTCGTCCTGGGAAGAGGCCGAGATCGCCTTCGGCCAGCCCAACGGGATCCTTTACAAGGTCCTGGAGAAAGCCTACAACGAGGTCGGCATGCACATCCTCTACACGAACAGCCAGGGCCCCTACGGCCTGGGGAACAACGTGCGCGAGATCCGCACCCCGGCCGACCTCAAGAACCTGAAGTTCCGCGTTTCCTCCTCCCTGGGCAGCGCGAAGGGCCTCATGAACATGGGCAAGGGGACGGGCATGACGGTCGAGACGATCGCCTGGGGCGAGCTGTACAACGCCCTGAGCCGCGGCGTTGTCGACGGATGCTGGGACATGTGGCCCTCTCTCATCGAGGAACGGCACGCCGAGGTCCTGAAGTACTACACGGCGCTCGACTGGATGTGGGACGGCAACCAGATCGCCGTCAACAAGGCAAAATGGGATGCCCTGCCGAAGGATATCCAGGCGGCCATCACCCGCGCCGCCAGGGAGGCTGAAGCCCACCAGTACAAGCTGGCGAAGGCCGCGGTGAAGGACATGGAAGCCCGGCTCAAGAAGATGCCCAACTTCAAGATCTACTACCCGACGGAAAAGGAGCGGGAAATGTTCCGCCAGAAGGCCCAGCCTCTCTCCATCTGGGAGGAGCTCTGCAAACCCTGGCTTGACAAGGCCTACCCCGGCCAGAACATGACCCAGAAGATCCTGAAGGAACTCGAAGCGATCCGCAAGCAGGTTCACAAGAACTAGCTGGAAAAGCAGGAAAGGCAAGGCCCCTCTCCGGGGGCCTTGCCCCCCACGCGGAAAGAAACGCCGGGTCCGTCCGGCGATTTGCGATAGATTCCGGGCAAAGGGATGGCCCTTTGTCTTTGAACGTTCTTAAGGAGCGTGAGGCTCGTGTTCAATTTTCTGCAGCAGGGGATCACCGCGGTCGAGAAGTGGATCTGCGCGGCGGGGCTTTTCGTGTCGACCCTCCTGACGTTCGCGCAGGTCATCAACCGCTACTGGCTCCATTACGAGATCATGTGGATCGGGGACATGGCCCTGTACATCTTCGTCATCACCTACATCCTGGCCATCGCCCTGGCGGCGTCGCAGAAGGGGCATATCGCCGTGGAGATGCTGCCGGAACGGATTTTCCGGGACAAGCCCGTCGGGAAGCAGGCCTACGCGGTGGCGATGGACGTCCTCACCCTGACGGCCATCCTGGTTTTTCTCCATCCCGCTTACGGGTTCTTCCGGCAGTCGATCCGCTATCCCGAGTACGGGACCCTGGTCCGCTGGTTCAACACCGGGTGGCTGGTCCAGGTCATGTTCGTCACGATCGTGCTTTCCGCCCTCCACATGGCCTACCACATCGGAAACGGGGTCTTCGAGCTGAGGAAACAGCTCTGGCTCAAGTCCCAGCAAGGGGGGAGCCGGTAGCATGGAAACCGGGGTTCTGATTTCACTGGTTCTTTTCCTCGGCCTCATCGTCATCGGGATGCCCCTGGGCTGGGTGTTCATCGCCAGCACGGCCGTGGGGCTTTTCCTGATCGAAACGCCGCTTTCCTTCATGGCGGGAACGTTCTTCCACTCGCTGAACACCCCCGTGGTCATGGCCATCGGCTTTTTCGTCTTCGCCGGGGGGCTCATTTCCGAGGCGGGGCTGGCCGACCGGATCGTCCGGTTTTCCTATGCCCTGGTGGGAAAGGCCAAGGGAGGACTCATCGTCGTGGGCATCGTCGCGACGCTCTTCATGAGCGCCCTGACCGGTTCCTCGGTCCCCTGCATCTCCGCGCTCATCCCGCTTCTGGTGCCCCGCCTGGAGAAATTCGGCTACCAGAAGCGCTACACCACGGCCGTGCTCTGCTCCTCCAGCTTCATGGGCTATCTCATTCCGCCGAGCGTTCCGGCCCTGATCTACTGCCTGGTGGCCCAGCAGTCCGTCGCGGCGCTCTTTTTGGCCACGGTCCTCCCGGGGCTGCTTTTGGCCCTCGGGTACTGCATCCTGAATTACTTCATCGTCGACAAGTACACGTTCCCGAGCGTCGAGAAGCCGGTTCTACCGGACAACTTCAGGGACTCGATGAAGGAACTCGGAGCCGCCACCTGGGCGGCCCTCCCAGCCCTGGGCTGTCCGCTGATCATCCTCGTGGGGATTTACGGGGGCATCTGCACCCCCAACGAAGCGGGGGCCATCGCGGTCATCTACTGCATGATCGTCGGCTTCTTCGTCTATCGCGACCTGAAGCTCGGCAACTTCTCGAAAGCCATGGTCAACACCTGCGTGACCCTTGGCATGATCGCGCTGCTGCTCGGCGGGGGGACCGTCCTGACGCGTTTCATGACCCGGGAAGGGGTCGCCCAGGCCCTGGCCGAAGCGATGCTCGGGCTGTTCCACAGCAAGTTCATGATCCTGATCTCGATCAACCTGTTCCTGCTTCTTTTGGGAATGTTCCTCGACGGCATTCCCATCCTCATCCTGGCGGTGCCGCTCATCCTGCCCCTGGCGAACGAGCTGGGGATCAACCTGGTTCACCTGGGATCCATGATCATCGTGAACATCGGCCTGGGGGTCATGACGCCTCCTTTTGCCATGTCGATCTTCGTCGGTTCCCGGCTTTCCGGTGTCTCCGCCGGGGAACTGATCCCGCCGATGATGCTGTACCTGTTCTGCGTGGGGATCCCCGTGCTTCTTCTGACGACCTACATCCCCTTCCTTTCCTGCTGGCTTCCCACCCTCGCCCTGGGGGCCCAGGTCGTCGGACCGTGGTAAGCTTGAACGGATGAACGGCTGAAAAGAGGTGAGAACATGACGGCGAATCTGCTGGACGGGAAAAAAATCGCCTCGGAAATCCGCGAGAACGTGGCCAGGAGGGCGGAGGAGCTGAAAGCCCGGAAAGTCGTGCCGGGCCTGACGGTCATCCTCGTGGGGGAGGATCCCGCCTCGAAGGTCTACGTGGGGCAGAAGGAAAAGGCCTGCCGGGAAGCCGGGTTCAAGTCGGACCTTCTGAGACTGCCCGAAACCACGACGGAGGAGGAACTGCTTTCCGTCATCGGCCGGCTGAACGCGGATCCCTCGGTTCACGGGATCCTGGTCCAGCTGCCGCTGCCGTCCCGGATCGACCCGGAGGCGGTGATCGCCGCCATCGATCCAGCCAAGGACGTGGACGGGTTCCACCCCGTGAACGTCGGGCACCTCGTTTCGGGGGTCCCCGGCATAGTCCCCTGCACGCCCCTCGGGATCGTCCGGATGCTGGAATCCTACCGGATCCCCCTGCCTGGGAAGCACGCGGTCATCGTCGGCAGAAGCTCCATCGTGGGCAAGCCCATGGCCCACCTGCTGCTCGCGAGGGACTGCACCGTCACCGTCTGCCACAGCCGAACCCCGGACCTCGGGTACTTCACCCGGCAGGCCGACGTCCTGGTGGCCGCCGTCGGCAGGCCGAGGCTGATCACGGCCGACATGGTCAAGCCCGGCGCGGTGGTGGTGGACGTGGGGATCAACCGCCTGGAGGGCGGCCTTGTCGGGGACGTGGACTTCGAAGCCGTCCGCGAGGTCGCCGGCTGGATCACCCCCGTTCCCGGCGGGGTGGGCCCGCTCACCATCGCCATGCTCCTGGAGAACACCCTCAGTGCAGCTCTCCGGTGCAGCCGCTGACCCGAAGACCCGAACTTGGCGCAAGCCCCCTCGCCCGAGGGGGCTTTTCTGTATTTTATATCCATGGATGACAAGAAACCGCAGTTTATGGTAGTCTTCTTCCGGTATGTAAAAAATCGTACATATAACGCACGTTAGCGGTAATATATCATACCTTTCCGGCCTGGTTCTTCCTGCCGACTCCGTTTTTTCCTCCCGGCTTTTTCCTGTCCGATTTCACCGTGCATGGAAAGGAGGCTGGAGGCATGTCGCAACCTCTGTGGAATGCGATTGTCCGGCATCTCGTCCTCGTGGGAGTGGCCGTTTCGCTGGCCGCGCTTTTCGCCGTCCCGCTGGGGATCGCCTGCAGCGGCAGGCCGAGGCTGGCCGCAGGCCTGCTCTACGTCAACGGGCTCATCATGACGATCCCCTCCGTCGCCCTCTACGGCCTGATGATGCCGGTCCTGGCGCTGGCGGGGCGCGGAATCGGGGCGATTCCGGCGGTGATCGCCCTGTTCCTCTACTCCCAGCTTCCGATGCTGCGGAACACGATCGTGGGGCTTCGAAACGTCGACCCCGCCGTCGTCGACGCCGCGCGGGGCATGGGGATGAACCCGCTGCGCCTGCTCTTCGCGGTCCGGCTGCCGCTCGCTTTTCCGCTCATCATGGCGGGAATCCGTTCCTCGGCGGTCATGGGGGTGGGGGTGGCGGCCATCGCGGCCTACATCGGCGCGGGCGGCCTTGGGACCTACATCATGCTGGGCATTTCCAACAGCAACCGCGAATTGATCCTCACCGGGGCCGTATCCACGACCCTGATGGCCCTGGCCCTGGATCTCTGCCTCGGCGCGGCCCAGAAACGCCTGGAACGAAGGGTGGGAATGGCCCCATGACCGGCGTCTTTTCAGGGGAACCCCACATCGTGCTGGAAAACGTGGGGAAGACGTTCGAGAACGGTGCCGCCGCCGTCAGGGGGCTCAGCCTGAAGGTGTACCGGGGGGAGACGCTGGTCCTGATCGGTCCCTCGGGCTGCGGGAAGACGACCACCCTGCGCCTGGTCAACCGCCTGGTCGAACCCACGGAAGGCCGCATCCTCTTCGACGGCGAGAACACGCTGGACATGAACCCGGACCGCCTGCGGCAGCGGATGGGTTACGTCATCCAGGGGATCGGCCTCTTTCCGCACATGAGCGTCGAGGACAACGTGGCGGTGGTGCCGAGGCTGAAGAAGATGCCCCGCCAGGCCGTGAAGGAAACGGTGGCCCGCTGCCTGGACCTGGTGGGCCTGCCGATCCAGGCCTGGGGGAAACGGTGGCCGCGGGAGCTTTCGGGGGGACAGCGCCAGAGGGTGGGGGTTGCCCGGGCGCTCGCGGGGGACCCGGAAGTCATCCTGATGGACGAACCCTTCGGGGCCGTGGATCCTCTCACCCGGGAAGTCCTCCAGGACGAACTGCTGGCCCTCCGGGAGAGGCTGGGGAAAACGATCGTTTTCGTCACCCACGACATCCACGAGGCGATGAAAATGGGCGACCGCGTTGCCGTCATGAAAGGCGGCGAGCTGGTCCAGGTCGGAGAACCCCTGGCTCTTTTGTCCCGGCCGGCGGACAACTTCGTCGCCGACTTCGTCGGAGCCGACAACCACCTCGCGATGTTCTCCTTCGTGAAGGTCAAGGACGTTCCGCCCCGGACCGAAAACCTCCCCGTGGTCGGCGAGCGGGCGACGTTCGGGGAAGCGCTCGACCTCGTGGAGAGAACGGGGATCCAGTACGGCCGGAGGCGGTCCGTCTACGTCGTCGATGCATCGGGCAGGGTGCTGGGCTACGCGGACCTCGAGGGGATCCGCGGCAAAGCCGACCCGGTGAGGGCGGCCCTGAAACCTGCTCCCTCGGTGGCCCCGGAAAGCAGCGTTCACGACGCCCTGCTTCGCATGGTCGAAAACGGGGTCATCAATCTCCTCGTGCTCGACGAAAACCGACGGATGAAAGGGCTTTTGACTTTCGGCGACCTGAACCGGCTCATCGAGAACCAGAGGAGGGGCGAAGGATGTACCTCGATACCCTGAGCCACGAGGTGATCCTCCACCTGGCCCTGGAACACCTGGAACTCGTGTTCTGCGCCTGCCTGGCCGCCTTTTCCCTGGCGCTTTCGATCGGGATCTGGGTCACCCGCCCGGGCATGAAGGGCAGGACGGCCCCGAGGCTGGTCGCCCAGGTGCTTTTCCTGGGGCAGGCCGTTCCCAGCCTGGCCGTCATCGGCCTCGTCATGGTCGTCTTCGGGACCGGGGCGCCGACGGCGATCTTCGCCCTCACGCTGGGGGCCCTGGTGCCGATGCTCCGGAACGTCGTCGCGGGCCTGAGGGGGGTCCCGGCCCCGGTTCTTGACGCGGCCCGCGGGAACGGGATGCCTCCCTGGACGGTGCTGGTGAGGGTAGAGCTGCCCCTGGCCCTGCCGGCGATCTTCGCGGGGATCCGGACTGCCGTTGTCATCGCCATCGGCACGGCAGCCCTCAGCTCCCAGATCGGGGCGGGAGGCCTGGGGAGCCTCATTTTCACCGGCCTGGCGATGTTCGACATGCCCCTCGTGCTGGCGGGGGCGATCCCCACGGCCCTGCTCGCGATCGCGGCGGACAAGGTCCTCGGGCTCGCGGAGACCCGTTTCCGCGGCAAGTGGTAGCCCCGTTGTCACCGGCGGGAAAAAGAAAGGAGCGTGCCCCGATGAAGAGAAAAATCCTCGCGTTGTTCCTGGTTGTCCTGTTTTCGTCGGTTCCCGCCTGGGGAGCCGGGAAGTTCGCGGTGGGAAGCAAGACGTTCGCCGAGCAGCTGGTTCTCGGGAAGATGGGCGTGGCGATCCTGAAGGACCTGGGATTTGCGGTGGACGACAAGGTTCCCCTCGGCGGGACGGCCATTCTTCGGCAGGCCCTGGTCTCCAACCAGATCCAGGGGTATTTCGAGTACACGGGGACGGCGGCCACCGTGTTCTTCAAGGAAAAGACGATGTTCCCGACACCGGAGGCGACCTACGGCTTCGTCAAGGCGGCGGACGAGAAGAACGGCCTGGCCTGGCTTGCCCGCCTTCCGCTGAACAACACCTACTGCCTCATGATGCGGGCCGCCGATGCCGAAAAGCACGGGATCCGTTCGATCTCGGACCTGGCGGCCCTGGTGGAAAAGAACCCGCGCGCCCTCAAGCTCGGGGTGACCCCGGAATTTTTGGTCAGGCCCGACGGGCTGCCGAAGCTCCGAACCACCTACGCCCTCAGGCTGGACGCGAAGAACGTCGTCCAGATGGAACCGGGCCTGATCTACCTCGCCCTCAGGGACGGGTCCCTGGACATCGGGGTGGGGTTCTCCACGGACGGCCGGATCCGGGCCTACGGCCTTCGGGCCCTGGACGACGACAGGGTCATGTTCCCCTCCTACAACCCGGCCTTCGTGGTCCGAAAGGAAATCCTGGAGGCGAACCCCGGGATGGCCGCTCCCTTCGAAAAGCTAGCGAGGGTGCTGGATGACGAAGCCATCACCGAGCTGAACTTCCAGGTCGCCGAGAAGAAACAGGATCCGGCTACCGTGGCGGAGGCCTTCCTGAAAACCCACGGGATCATCCGGTAGGACGGGAAGGTGGCTTCCGGGCCGAATGGCTCCCTGCCGCAGGGAGGCTTTCGGCCCTTTTTCATTTCCAGGGCTGCAGGGAGAGCCTGGCCATGAAGGTTTCCTGGAACCGGGAATCCTCGTGGAGGCGGACGTGGGTGATCCGTTCCAGGAGGTTCTGGTGACGCCTTTCCCCCGCCGCCGGTGCGGCCAGGTAGAGGACGGCGCCCTGCAGCGCGGCGTTGCCGATGCCCCGGGCAGGGCGTCCGGTTTCCGGGACCAGCCCGATGCGTCCGGCATGGACCGGGTCGAGGGCGTTCCCGAACGCCCCGGCCATGAGGATATCCTGGAGGTCGGCCGCCTGGATTCCCGCCTCCGCGAGGAGGATCGATTCCGCGGCGGCGATGGCCCCCTTTGCCAGCTGGAGGGCCCGGACGTCCGGCTGGGAAAGGGCGAAAAAGCCGGGAAAAAGGGCAAAGGTCCGGATTTTTCCCTGTCTTTCGCAGCGTTCGCGGATGGCCTTCGGAGCGCTTTCGGGGCAAAGGGTCCCCGAGGCGTCGATGCCTCCCGCCTCGAGCAGCAGCGCGACCAGGTCGACGAGCCCGCTTCCGCAGAGGCCTTTCGGCGGGGAATCGCCGATCACGGAGGGGACGAGCCGCCCCTTTTCCAGGCGGAAGGAGTGAATGGCCCCCTTCTCCGCGGCCATCCCGCAGGAGAGGTTTCCCCCCTCCAGGGCCGGGCCGGCCGCGGCGGAAGCGCAGAGGATCCCTCCCCGGGTGGCCAGGATGACCTCGCTGTTTGTCCCCGTGTCGACCAAAAGGAACGGGAGGCGGATCCCCGGGGTTTCGAGCGCGGCGTCCAGCGCGCACAGGGCGTCGGCCCCGACGTAGCCTGCAACCAGGGCCGGCCAGGTCAGCCTGGCTTTTCGAAGGGCCGGCATCCCCAGGTCAAGGCAGCAGGCTTCACGGGGGCGGGGGTCCGCCGGCTCGAACGGCGCGCGGACGAGCGAGTCGGGCGGAAGGTTCCAGAACAGGGCATGCATGGCCGGGTTCCCCACCAGAACGATTTCGTCGGTTTCCAGGGGGGAGCACCCTGCCGATTCGGCCAGTTCGCAAACCAGCGACTGGATTCTGCCCCGGAGGACCTGCGCCATCTCGGCCGCCTTCTGGGGATTGGCGGCTTCTGCCAGCCTTCGCACCACGTCCAGGCCCCACCTTCTTGTCGGGTTCGGGACGATCCTTTCCGCCAGGATCTCCCCCGAGGCGAGGTCCGCCAGCCGGGCCGAAAGGCTGGTGCTCCCGATGTCGACGGCGGCCCCGATCCCTTCCCTGCGCTCGATGAGATTCATTGGGCTTTCATCTCCCGCTCGATCTTCGCGATGTCAAGGTAGGCGAAGGAAGAGCGGATGTGGACCCGCATCGCCGCCTCCGCCCAGAAGGGATCCCTGGCCTGGAGAGCCTCGATGAGCAGGCGGTGTTCCCAGTTCGACCGGGATTCCTCCACCTGGACCTCGTAGAACGGGTCGAAAAACGCGAGGCAGACGTTCGTCAGCGCCAGGCAGCTTTGGATCGCCGCCACGAGGGGCTTGTTGTCCGACATCCCGGCCACGGTGAGATGAAACTCGCTGTTGGCCTCGATGTACTCGGAAAGGTTCCGGGCCCGCAGGGTCTGCACCTCTTTTTCGGCGGCTTCCTTCAGGCGAAGGATCCCGCTCTCGTCGGCGGTTTCCGCGGCCAGCCTGGCTGCCAGGGCTTCCAGGGGCTCTCTCGTGATGTAGGCGTCCCGGATGTCCTTCGCGGAAGGAGCGGAAACCACGGCTCCCTGGTTCGGGGTGATCGTCACCAGCCCTTCCGCCGCGAGCCGCCGCAAGGCGGCGCGAACCGGCGTCCGGCTCATTCCCGTCATTCCCGCCAGGGCCGGTTCGGCGAGCCGGGCACCCGGCCTGAGGCCGCGAGCCAGGATCGCGCTCCGGATTTTCCGGTAAGCGATGTCTTCCAGGTTGGTCCGAGGTTCTTTTTCCAATGGACGGCTCTCCCTTCCGAAGGCCGCTGAGCGAAAGGACGGCACGGATTTCGTTTCCCGTTCCCTATTCTCTCACGAGTCGGCCCCGGGTTCGAAAAAAGGAAAGGGCCCGGGAAGATCCCGGGCCCTTCGGTTGCTTCCGGTTGGGCTTCCCCCGTGCTGCGCGTCCTACTCGACGGGCATGGCGGCGAGGTGCTTGTACATGCGCCACCTGGCCTTGACGTCGGCCTCCGCCTCGGCCAGGAGCTTCGCGGCCTCCGCGGGGTTGCTCAAAGTCAGCATCTTGTAACGGGTTTCGCTGTAGATGTAGTCCGAAAGCGGGATGGAAGGCTCCTTGCTGTCGAGGATGAGCGGGTTCTTGCCCTCCGCCGCAAGGGCCGGGTTGTAGCGCATCAGGATCCAGGCGCCGGAGTTGACGGCGGCCTTCTGGTGTTCCAGCCCCATCTTCAGGTCGAACCCGTGGGCGATGCAGTGGGCGTAGGCGATGATGATCGAGGTGCCCGGGTAGGCCTCGGCTTCCTGGAAGGCCTTGAGAACCTGGGCGTCGTTGGCCCCGAGGGAGACCCGGGCCACGTAGACGTTCCCGTAGCTCATGGCCATCATGGCGA
>Ga0208826_1000587_pt1 | contig 36515 bp, 30 predicted proteins | sample AD_UKC115_MetaG_FD_184451 | JGI IMG/M metagenome (GOLD analysis project Ga0208826, IMG submission 184451) | Active sludge microbial communities of municipal wastewater-treating anaerobic digesters from Hong Kong - AD_UKC115_MetaG (SPAdes)... | ecosystem: Engineered > Bioreactor > Anaerobic >...
CGAAAGTTCTGAGCTGGTCATTTTAACGTCATAGGGGAAAGGCCAGCTTGGTTCGCTTTCATAATCATGGATTCTGGACAGCTTATAGACCCAGCTGAGGTTAAAACCTTTGACAATCATAAATTTTTGCTGGAAACTGCCACCGGTTTCCTGAGTTATATACTGACCCTGGTTGTATTTGGTATAGTAAGCAGACAGCAAAAAATCGGTCTTTTTAGAAAAAATGTAAGGGACCTTCAAGGAGAACCTGGCTTCCTGCTGCTTGGAGTTAGCTCTGAAATAAAGCAAGCTGTTCCAACCACGGCCTAAAAGGTTATTAAAATCTACCTGGCCTAACCCCTCAAAGTAGGTTTCTGAATTATATTGAAGTCCATAAGTTAAGCTCAACCAGGGATTTTCCTGAAGTTCAACTCTTACTTTTTCCTGATTATTATCGTCTTCCTCCCGGGGAGTTGAGCTGATATTAACCGCCTGAAAAACAGAAGTATCGTAGAGATTTTTCTGAGCCTGGGCCAGCCGCTCCAGGCTGAGTGGATCTCCCGGCTTCAGACCGGCATAAGATAGAATAAAAGACGGCTTGGCCCTTCTGGCCCCGGCCACTTCTATCTCGGCAATCCTGTAAATCTGGCCTTCATTGATGACAAATTTTACTTCATAATCTGGACTATCCGCTTTAGCTTCAGCTGCGGCTTCGACGCTGACTTCCTTAAAACCTGCTCCGCGATATTTGTTGATAATCTCTACCCGGGCCTGGCTTAAGGCTGGCCAGCTGAAGATGCCTCCTGGCTTAATCTCCAGATCGGCCAGCAACTCAGCCTCACTGAAATAAGAATTACCGCTTAAATTCACGGCTGCCACATGACTCTGAGGTCCCGCCTCAATTTTTAATTTGATAAAAACCAGCCTTTTTGATTCATCCTCTTTTATTACCGGGTTGCTTATCTTAGCCTCAAGATAGCCATTTTCCTCATAAAAATACCGGAGGAGGTCCAGGGCTACCCGGCGATCATAAACCAGATTCCACAAACCTTTAGCTCTGGCTCCAAAATAATCAGCAAAAACCCGCTGTAGAAGAGAAGCTTCAAACACCGGTTGGCCCTCCAGCTCGAAAGAGGCAACCTTCCATTTGCCATTATTTTTAACATCAATGATATATTCAGTTCGGTCTTCTACCTGATTTTTATCAATCCTGACTTCTGCCCGATAGTAATTCTGACGGTTTAACTCGGTCAGAAGATTGGAGCGAAGCTGATAGAGATTGGCATCTTCCGGCAGGCGGCTTACCCAGGAGTTCAAGACTTTTTTTCTGATTTTTTTTGAAATCTTGTCTCCGGTAAATTTAAAACTTACCGGCTGGCCGGCCTGAATATTCAATCTGACTATTTCTGTTTGCCCGGCAGTGGTTTCCACCTCTCGGGTCAGCTTATAATTGTAATAGCCTTTTTTCCGATAGAAGGCGTCCAGACGGTTTAAAGCCTTTGACCAGTCTGAAGATTTATATTTTTTCCCCGGTTTTAATTTAAGCACTTTTTCCAGCTGGGAAGGCGGGAAAATAATCTCACCTGTAATCTCGATTTTTTCGAGTACCCGGGCAGGAGTAACCAGCGCTGATTCCTGACTGCTACGGCCACCAATTGGAATTCTATGCCTTAAATTGACTCCCACCACGCCATCATCCTGGCGAAAACCACGTAACGAAAAATTATGATTAAGCTGGTAATCAAAAATCCAGGTCTGATACTGGCTGTTGGTTAAATCGATCGAATAGGTAATGGCCGCTTCTCTGGTCATTCTTTTTCTGATCGTCAGACGAGCACCAGGGTCCTGCAGGGTAGCGATATTTAATGGCTCCAGAACAACATCTTCTGCCTTCAGCCATTTTTCAAGAGTCCTGGTAACCGGTGAAGCCAGCGGACTGGAGAAAAACTGGATAAACTGACCGCTGATCGTATTTAGAGCAGAACCCTGAACCTCTTTTAGACTTTTCCCGGTTAGAAGCAGAGAAGCCAGATCTTCAGTGGAACGAGTCGGATTGGAAGTCAGCGAAAATTTCAGGTCGGATGGTGTCCCGGCCAGCACCAGGCTGACCTCCAGTTCTTCCTGCTGATCATAAACGGTACTTTTGAGAAGGATGTCAAGATTTGGTTCTAAGTTTTCCTGGCCAAGAAAATCGACCCGAAGCCTTTCTACCGTATATTTTCTATCACCGATGATAATCTCACCGGTATAAGCATTTTCGGCCCGACCAGATAGAACGGGGGTCGGAATAGTTCCTTTTATATTTAAATTAGCTTTAAGCTCGAGATCAGCCAGGTTGTTTTTGATGATAATGTTATCAATGGTTCTGACATTAATATTGAGAGCCAGTTCGTAAAGAAAAGGAGACATCTCACTCCCGGCAGGAGAAACCCGGCTAAAAATCATCTTCAAGCCCTGTGTGCTGGGATAAAAATCTTCAAGATAGCTGGCATTAATAATGAAGAGGTCCCCGGACAGAAGCCAGCCACTTTTCCCTTTCGTCAGAGTCAAGGAGGCACGGGACAGACTGTTCAACCCGGGCGGATAATTAAAATCAAAATCTTCCAGAACAAAATTCAGTCTGGCCTCCGGTAAAGAAAACGACGGACCAAAATTAGCCTGGCCAGAAGCAGTGAACCGGCCGGAATTAGCCTCGCCACTCACCTTTTCAAGTTGCAGCCGAGAATTATCTATGGTCAGTCTCCCCTGGACTCCACTGACGACCAGTGGCAAATCAGCCAACCGGAAAAAGACCTGCTGCAGGTCCACTCGCCCATCTATCAGCGGCTGCTGCAGACTGCCCTTCAGGCTGGCTTGAAATTCGGTTTTCCCACCGGCTGACATGCCGGACAGCAGGGGATTAATATCTTCAAGACTGAGCTCGCCGGTTAACGAGAAATTCAGACCGGGATCGCTGAGTTCTTTAATTTCAGACTGCCCGGACAGTTTAATCCGGCTATGGGGAGCCAGCAGGGTAAAATTGTCTATGGCCAGGATTTTATTCTTTAAATGAAAATCAAGCGCTCCGTCACTTTTAACCGGGATATTATTAAGGGTGAGATTAAGCTCCGGTATTTTTACCTCGAGCGAGGTGGCTGAGAGATCCGGCGAGAATCCATTTAATCTTATGTAACCATTAGCTCCCCCACCTGGATTCATCTCCTTCAGGGAGGGCAGGAAGGCAGTTAGACCGGCAAAATCAAAATTTTCGAATATAAATTCAGCCTGAACTTCCTCCGGTTTGGCCAGTGGAAGGGAAAAGTTCAGACTGGCAGTGATGGCCACCTCCGGTACTTCTGCCTCCACCGTCGGCAGTATTCCAGCCAGATTAGCCAGAGGCAAATCTTTAATCGTCATCAGCCCGGTAAGAGGATAGGGCTGGGCTAGATCCAGCTCGGCTGTCAGGTCGAGATTGAAGCGGGGAACACTGAAATTAGCCAGGGCCTTGTGGCCATCAGCTTTAACCCCAAACTCAACATAGGGAAACCAGAATTGTCCAAGCATCAAGCCCTGAGCAACCAGTTTTAAATCAGCGACAGGAGCCAGATAGGAACCGGAAGCAACCAGCTTAAAATCAAGCTCGCCGGCTGAAAGGGCAGGCAGCCAAGAGCTGAAATAACTGGCTTTGAGTTTCTCGCCGCTCAAATCTGCCATGATTTCACCACTTCTCGGTTTGAAACCCAAACGGCCGGCAATTTGACCTCCCAGCCAGACCAGGAGCAATTCGTCCAGCTTAATTTCCTGATTGGTATATTCACCGCTGATGTGAAGTGAATCCAGGGGCAGGTTTTGGAGCTGAGGCTTCTCGATCGTCAGACTAAACTGGGCTTGCGGGGCATTTAGATAACCGGAGCCCGAAACTGAGCCAGACAGGTAACCGTTTAGATAGCTTTTATAACTTTCACCCAGAAAGTCGGCCAGCTGAACTAAATTAATCTGATTCAGCTCGGCCCGGGCCTGCCAACTGAAAGGCGCGGATGAACGGCCAGAAGACCTGGCCAGACGCCCGGCAGCCCTGATCTGTCCCTGTTCAAAATCAATGGCCAGCTGCTGAAGATCAAGTCTGCTTGGATTCCCACCAGCTTTGACTTTGACTGCCGGCAGGCTCAGATTTTTTAAAAACACATTTGTAACCGCCAGGTCAAGCTCAAACTCGGGACGGTCCAGGCTACCGGAGACCCCGGCTTCCAGCTTCAGGGCTCCCTTGATTTCCGGCAAGCCATTAAGGCTGGCAGCCAGGGCGGGCAGACTTCTGTCCAGTCCTGAAGCCTTGAGGCCATTAATTGTTCGGCTGATCTCGTCAATTTTAAAGGTCAACTGGCCTGAGATTTTTTTGAGGTCAGTAACCTTAGCTTTAAGACTGAGATCAGTCTCGAGAACCTTAAGCTTGAGCTCAGAAAGGGTTATATCACCGTTAGCCAGCGAGGCCTTTATATTCCCGGCTAGAGGCAAAAGAAGCGGGCTGGCCGGGAGAGTGCTGTCCTTCTCCGGAGCCTGCAGATAAAGCTTACTTCGGGCTTTGATTTTCTGAAGGTCAATTTCCGGCCCGGCGACCTCTAGATAACCCTGGAGAAGGCAATCAGGAATAACCGGCCAATCAGGCCAGAAAGCAGCTACTTCTTTGAGCGGAAGTTGATTAAAATCAATTCGTCCGGAAAAATCCCCTTTCAAAGCCGGGGGCAATTTAGCCTCCAGGGCAATTGAGCCGGTGCTTAAACTAACGTTAGCTTTAAATTGCGTCGAAGAATTGTCTCCTGGTTCTAAACTGGCGGTCAGACCGACACCCGATAGTCCGATAAACTTTAAATCAGAGCCGGCTATCTGGCCCGAAATCTGCGGTGACCGGGCTTCTCCTGAGGCTTTTAAATCCCAGCTAATCAGACCAGCCAGATTACCGGGCTGACCAACCACAGAACTTATTTCAGCCAGGTTAATCCTGGCTGAACTGGTCAGCTTGAAGACTGGCTGACCGAGATAATCAGTTATCTCACCTGAGGCCAATATCTCTGATCCTGCCGTTACTAGACTCAGATCTTCTATATTTATTTTTTGCTGGCTGACTTCTGCTTTTAGTTTCAGAGAGTTCAGATCAAGCGGCCCCTGGCCGAGCTGCAGTCGGCCTTTTCCTGCCTGAATTTCGACCAGGTGGGAAGCTTTTGATGGATCAAATTTAATAGAGGCCTCGATTTCATTCAGGTTGAAAGTTAGCTGCCCTGGCTCGCCCTGATAAGAAAACTGTCCATTTTCGAGAAGAAAACGATCCAGGCGCAAAGATAGAGGTTTTGCTGTCCCGTCAGGTGGAGCTGACGATAATTCGGCCTCTGGTTTTTTCTCAGAAACGCCTGTCGGCTGCTCTGACCACAAAGAAACCCTTGGCTTTTTTATTTCCAGATTTTTTATCCTGATTGGCCCGCCGGTCAATGTTGACCAGGCCATCTGGACAGCCAGTCGATCGCCACTTATCGAACCAGAAGGCGGTTGGCCCGTGGGAACTGACTGAAGTCTAAAATCAGTTAAGGTAACCTTCAGTCGAAAAAGATTAATTCTTAGACTTCCGGCTTCCAGTCGATAGCCAGCACTGGTCTCCAGCCATTTCCCGGCCTGATTTAAGATCAGCCGGCCACCGGGCGGAGTACCGACTAAAAGCGCAATCAGGAGCAGAAAGGCTATAATCCCGCCCACCACCCACATCGCTATTTTTAGCCCGCGTGGCGGCCTGTGCTTCCTGCCCTCCTTTTTCCCGTCAGTCATGATTCATATTTTAAACTTATTTTGAGGCTTAAGGCAAACTGATTGGTTGATATTTATTCCAGAGATAAAGTCCTCAGAATTAGATTAACCTGCTCAACCGTTAAGCGGCCTGTTTTTAAATCTAATTGATTATCCAACTTATTTGGCTTCTTATTCAGACTATAACTCTGGGAATAACCTGGTTAATCCGGCTAATAATTTCATAACTGATGGTTCCGGCCAGACTGGCTAACTGCTCAGCCGTAATTTTTTCTTTCCCATCAGATCCAAGGAGGGTCACCCGATCTTCCAGTTTGACACCTGGAATATCGCTGACATCAGCCATAATAAAATTCATACAGACCCGCCCGCGAATCTGAGCCCGGTGCCCTTTAATCAGAACATAGGCCGTATTGGAAAGCGAGCGGTCATAGCCATCATAATAACCAACCGGGATAACCGCCAGCTGGCTTCTTCTGGTCGTTCGGTAGGTGCAGCCGTAGCCAACATAGGAGCCGGCCGGAACCGACTTAATCTGGGCAACCCTTGTTCGCCAGCTCAAAACGGGCTTCAACTTTAATGGTTCCTGGCCTCTTTGCTGACAGGAAATCAGCGTCTCCTTAGACGGCCACAACCCATAGAGCCCGAGACCGATTCTGGCCAGGTCAAAGTAAGTTTCAGGAAACAGGATAGCCGCCGCCGAACAGGCCAGGTGTTTGACCGGAATATTCAGGCCGGCTTCGGCCAGCTGCTGAACAGCCTTGACAAAATTGGCCAGCTGGTATTTAGGGTAAAAATCATCAGTTGTATCTTCAATATTAGCAAAATGAGAGCTGGCTCCCTCGACTTCTATTTCTGGTAGTTTCTTGATTTCTCTGGCTATAATTCCTAGTTGTTTAATAGGAATTCCCTGGCGGTTGGTTCCAGTTTCAATCTTGAGATGAACAATGGCTTTCTTTTTCAGCCGGCGGGCTGCCCTGGCCAGAGCTCTCAGATTTTCCAGATTATAAACAACGCATCTCAGGTCGGAGCTAACCACCGCTTCTGCCTGGTTAAGCCCCACATAACCGAGAATGAGTATTTTTTGATTAAAACCAGCATGTCGGAGAGCCAGCCCTTCTTCCAGGTTATTTACTCCCAGCCAGTTGAGGCCAGCTTCCCTGGCCAGGCCGGCTATTTCCAGCAGACCATGACCGTAAGCGTTAGCTTTAACGACTGCCATCACCTCGGTCCGGCCCAGCCTTTTCCTGAACTCGTCCACATTATTAAAAAAAGCCTGACGGTCAATTTCCACCCATTGAATCAGTCCATTTTGAGCTTTCATTTATCCTGCCAGCCTGTCTGCTTCCCTGGTCCGAACGCCTCTCCTTTAATGGCCGGCGAACAACTGCTCGGCCCCTTCTCCCAGCAGCCGGCTAATTCTGTCTTCAACAAAAACAATGTCTTCTCTATCCACCCCGGTTGAAATAATCCCGACTGGCGTTTCGAGCTCATCCTCCAGCCACTTAAGATAATCAATAAACCCGGCCGGTAGTTTTTCTTCATTTCTCAGATGATGAATTGAGCCCGGCCAGACTTTAAAAGTCCGGTAAACCGGCCTGACCTTGTCCAGCACATAAGGATCCGATAGAAAATCTTTCAGCTTTGAACCCTTATATTCATACGCATAGCAGGCTTTGATTTCGGACAGGCCTTCCAGCACATCAGGCTTGGTCAGAGCCAGTAGATCAATGCCATTAAGCCGGCAGGCATAGCGAGCCGCCACCGCATCAAACCAGCCACATCTCCGCGGCCGGCCCGTCGTCGCTCCAAATTCATCACCTTTTCTGGCCAGCTCGGCACCTGTTTCATCTTTAAGTTCGGTTGGAAAAGGACCGCTGCCCACCCTGGTGCAATAAGCCTTGGTCACCCCCAGGACGGCGGTGATCTGCTTGGGACTCAGCCCCAGGCCGGTAGCCACACCCCCGGCTGTTGAGCTGGAAGAAGTCACATAAGGAAAGGTGCCATGATCAAGGTCCAGTAGAACGCCCTGGGCTCCTTCAAATAAAATTGACTTACCAGCTTTGACCTGCTCATAAAGAAAAGCTGGAACATCTTTAACGAAAGGAGCCAGCTTTTCGCCAAATCGTGCATACTGCTCATAAATTGGACCAACCTCAAGACCTGGTTGGCCAAAGGCTTCCAGTATTCTATTTTTAAAGGCCAGATTGTCTTCTATCTTTTCCCGCAGGACGTCGGGCTCAAGAAGGTCGGCAACTCGAATTCCCCAGCGGGCCGCCTTATCTTCATAGCAGGGGCCAATCCCGCGGCAGGTGGTGCCGATCATCTTTTGGCCACGCTGGCTTTCACTTATTTTTTCCAGCAGTGGATGATAGGGCATGATGACCTGAGCAGAGCGGCTGACGACCAGCCTTCTGGCCTCCACCTCAACCCCGATTGCTTTCAAATCATCTAATTCTTTAAAAAAAGCTGCCGGATCGATGACCAGCCCGTTGCCGATGACCCCAATTTTATCCGGGTGAAGAATTCCGGCCGGTATTAGATGAAGGACAACTTTTCTGCCCTCAAAGTAAACGGTATGACCGGCATTGTGACCGCCCTGATACCTGGCAATGAGATCAAAGGCTGAAGCTAAAAAATCGACTATCTTCCCTTTACCTTCGTCGCCCCATTGCGTGCCGATAACCAGTAAGTTGTTCATTTTATTTGACCATCCTCGACTTGATCTGTCCGGTTCACCAGATTGAGACCAAACAGAATGAATTCTATCAGATTTAGGGTTCAGCTTGAAGCACTTAGAACACAAACCCGAGCTGAATAGAATAACCGTTATCTTTTAATTGCGATTCTTTGTCCAGACTCTTCTCTTTATTCCAGTCAAATTCAAATTTTGCATAAAAATTGTCCAGAAAATCCCACTTAAAACCGATGGCTTTCCTGTCCTTTTTAACCATTGACTCGATCAAAACATTAAAAGGCAGGGCGTGTTCATCGTCGAGTCTTGAGTCGGGCAGCATTGAATACTGATAGCTGAAATATGGCTTGAATCTATTAAAAAACATAACAAGAGTAAAATAGTAGCCATCAAAGTCGAGGGTTTGATTTAAAAAGGGGTGCTTGACTTCTGTTCTGACATATTCACCTTTAACTTCCCAACCAATGGTTACCCAGATGAGATCGAACCCCTCAAAACGAATATTTTTGGAGTTAGTCTCGTCATATTTCCCGCTGTAAAATGAGCCCCCTGCCTCAAACCCCTCGCCCAATCTAAAAGCCAGCCTACCCCCTACACCCTTATTTTTATTGATATCTTTAGCCGGCGCTTCCAGATAGCCATTTTCATCAGTAGAAACACCGTTAATGGCATAAACTGAATAATAAATAAAGGAATAGTTTCCTTCCCAGCTGAGACCTAAATCCGACCAGCGATAAGGGAAAAAATGAAAAGGTAAAGGCCGGTAAACAGTTTCATTCTCGGCTGGCCGGGCATAGCGATTAAATCGCCCGAAAGGAACCTCAAAAAGTCCAATTTTAAAACTGAACAGATTACTGGCTTGAAGATTGACATAAGCCTGGTGGAGAGAGAACTTATCATTCTGGTTAAAGAGAGCTTCAGCCGCAAAAGACAACGGACCGGACAGTACCCCTGAAACCACCGCCCCACCATTGAGATTGGAAAAAGTACCTGCTGGATAAAAACCATCTTTCTGGCTTTTGAGATATTCAAAAGAAAGATAACCGTTAAATTTAACCTGTGCTGGCAGCCGGACAGCCAGAAGTAAGAAGAGCGCCAGCCAGAGAAGAGGTCTGGTTACTTTCATCGCCTTCTCCTTTCTGTTCTAATCGCTTCCTAACAGTTCTATTACAGATTATTCAACCTGGAAAAATCGAAATCATCAGCCAGCAAATCAGATTTATATGGACCTGGATTCTTCCTGGCCTGAACCAGCCGGGTGATTTCCACACTGCCCTTTTTACTGCCCAACCAGATAGCACCAACCAGCTGGCCGTCTTTAAGGACAAGCTTTTTATAAAGTCCATGTTCCTCATCCAGTCTGGTTAGAACTTCAAAGCCTTCCCCTTCCGGTAAAATCTGGCCGGCAGAAGTAAGAAAAATCCCGGCGACTTTAAGTGTATTAGCCGGAACGGTGCCTTCATATTTTCTGATCTGCCCGGCCAGGTTATAAGCCACCACCCTGGCCTGATCAAAAGCCGCTGGAATTAACCCGTAAATGCGTCCCCGGTGTTCAGACACATCCCCGGCCGCATAAATACCTGGCTGGCTCGTCTGAAGGTAATCATCTACCAGGACACCCCGGTTAACAGCCAGTCCAGCCGTCGAAGCCAGCTCCAGTCTGGGCTTGATGCCTGAGGCTATGACCACAGCTCCGGCCGAAAGCGAGCTGCCATCCTTAAATTTGACCTGGCTAACCGTTTCCTGGCCAGAAATTTCTACTGCTTCTTTTCCCAGAAGAAATCTCAAACCCATCTTTTCCAGCTGACTCTGAAGAAGCCTGGCTCCGATTTCATCCAGCTGTCTGGGCAGGAGCCGGTTGAAATACTCAACTACAGTCACCTGTTTTAGGCCACGATTAAGAATCGCCCGGCCAATTTCCAAACCAAGCAGGCCTCCGCCCAGGATAACCACCTCCGGCCCTCTGGCCAGAAACTCCAGAAGTGAGAGCGCATCATCGAGCGTTCTTAGACTGAAAACGCCCTTTCGGTCTATACCGGGAATGCCGGGGAGAAGTGGACTGGCCCCGGTGGCCAGGACAATCTTATCTCCCTGGACCCACTCTTTTCGGTCAACTTCAACCGCCATTCTCGCCGGATTAAGACCTGTCACTTCCTTCCCCAGCTGGATCTCTATTCTCTGTTTTGCTGCCCAGTCGGCTGGAAAAGCAAATATCCGCTCTAAAGGCAGATCGCCAGCCAGAAAATCAATGAGATTAGGACGGGGATAGTAGGGATATCTCTCCTGACTGATGATCATTATTTCAGCCGATGAATCAAGTTCTCTCAATGTCCTGGCGGTCATGGTGCCGGCCACACCATTGCCCAGAATGATAGCTTTCATGATTTACACTCCATTTTGCCGGCAATATCCGGCAGCAGGATTAGCGGCTCAATCTATTTTTTGAAAAAACTCTTTGCTCACCCCGCACTGGGGACAAACCCAGTCATCAGGCAGAGACTCAAAAGGGGTGCCGGGCGGAATATCATGTTCGGGATCGCCGACATCCGGATCATAAATATAACCACAAGCAGTACATTCCCATTTTCCCATACCTATTTCTCCTTTCCTTCTTAGTTTACTCACCTATTATAATGGACTCTGCTTTTAATACAAACGAAAATTTGGCGGGTGGCTTTTCATCAAATTCTGAATATTATCTTTCAGGTCAGAATTCCTGTTGACCGGTCGGTCATTTTTGATAGCAATATGAAGAGCCCGGTAGGAGCCAATAATCACACTCAATTTTCTGGCTCTGGTCAGAGCGGTATAAAAAAGGTTTCTCTGCAGCATAATATAATGCTGGGTTAGAAGCGGCATGACCACCGCCTGGTATTCATTACCCTGAGCTTTATGGACAGAAATAGCATAGGCCAGGACAATTTCAGACAGCTCGTCTTTTTCATAAGAGACCAGGCGCCCATCGAAGTCAACCAGCAGGCTGAGTTTTCTGGGATCAATCTGGACAATGGTGCCGAGATCACCATTAAAGACCTCTTTCTCATAATTGTTCCTGGTCTGCATAACTTTATCGCCACTTCTGAATTCTTTGGAACCTAATTTGAAAGAAGCTGAACCGGGATTAAGAGCCTGCTGCAGTTCAACATTGAGATGATCAACTCCGGCCAGTCCACGATACATCGGGCTGATGACCTGAATCTGGGTGGAGAGCGGGCTCAAACCAAGTTTTCTGGGGAGGCTGAAACGGCACAGTTTTAAAATCAAGTTAAGGACTTTTTCTTCATTTTCCTGGTGGATGAAATAAAAGTCAGAGTTGGGATCTCCACGAGGAGGATATATTATGGGCTGGCCCTGGTTTACCCGGTGAGCGTTGACCACAATCAAACTTTCCTTGGCCTGACGGAAGATTTCATTCAATCTGATCACTTCTATGGCCCCGGAACTGATCAAATCTCTCAGGAGATGACCGGGACCAACCGGCGGCAACTGATCCTGGTCACCAACCAGAATTAACCTCATCTCGGACGGCAGAGCCTGCAGTAGATGATACATTAAAGGTAAATCAACCATTGAAACTTCATCGACGATGAGGGCTTCGGCCCGCAGCGGATGGCCAGGACCTCTTTTAAACCGGCCCTCATGTGGCTGATACTCAAGCAAGCGGTGAATTGTTTTAGCTTCCCGACCGGTAGCCTCAGCCAGCCTCTTGGCCGCCCGACCCGTTGGAGCAGCCAGCAGAACCTTTTTCGACCAGCTCTCAAAAATATCTACTACAGCTCTAATAATGGTGGTTTTGCCGGTACCAGGACCACCGGTGATGATGAGCATCCTTTTTTGCAAGCTGCTTTTGATTGCTTTTTTCTGGAGAGGTGAAAAAACCAGGCCAGACTTTTTTTCTATCTCTTCAATTTTCCGGTCAAGATCAAAGTCGGGTGGTGGACAGTCGCGCTCGGTCAGGCTGATGATTCGCCTGGCAACTTCTTCTTCTGCCTGGTAGAAAAAAGGCCGGTAAAGATGAATGCCAGAGGGTGTTTCTTTGGCTATGACCGACCCATCTTTGACCAGAGCAGCCAGAGCCGCCTCCACCCGTCCGGTCTCGGCTCCCAGTTCTTCCTGGCATTTTCTGACCACTTCTGTCTGCTCGGAATAGACATGGCCTTCGTCATTATCCTTTTCTAAAAGGTAGAGGACAAAAGCCTTGACCCGGTCCAGGGAGTCTTCCGGTAGCCCGAGCTTAAGGGCAATCTGATCAGCTGTTTTAAAGCCGATTCCCCAGATATCAAGACAGAGCTGATAGGGATTCCTTTTCAGAACATCAAAAGAGGAATTACCATAAGTGCGATAAATCTTATAAGCCATGGTGGTGGAAATTCCATGCTCCTGAAGAAATATAATCAGATCTTTTATTTCCCGGTGTTCCTGCCAGGAGCTCAGGATTTCAGCCAGTTTTTTCTGGCCAATGCCGGGCACAGTTGTTAATTTCTCCGGTTGTTCATCCAGAATTCTGGCAGTGTCCGCATCAAACTTTTTGATAATCCTTCTGGCCAGAACCGGCCCGATTCCCTTGATCAGCCCGGAAGCCAGGAATTTCTCGAGCCCGGTGGTCGAGTGAGGTAAAGCCAGACTGAAGGCTTCCATCTGGAACTGGCGGCCAAATTTTTGGTTGACTTCAAAATGACCGGAGAGCTTTAGATGTTCACCTGGAGACAGCGGCGGGAAAATGCCGACCACAGTGACTTCACCCGTCTCTGTTCCCAGCTTGAAAACAGAATAGCCATTGTCCGGGTTATAATAAACGACCTGTTCGATTGTTCCTTCCAGCTGTTCCATGGCTTGTCCTGAACGCGGCCTCCGTCACCTGATATTGCCCGCTGTTCATTCAATCTTAAGAACGACATTATCGCCCGGATTGAGTCCCAGCAGGCTGGCCGCTGAATTCTCATAAACGGCAATTTCCAGAAGACCAAGGCTGTTGATCATGAAAAAAGGCTTATTTGGCGGTGCCTGAGAATAAGTCGCCGCCATCTCGGCAATTCTTTTCCGACCGGCCAGCAGAACCAGGCTTGAGCCGTGGTTGGAATTAAGAAAACTGGCAATTAAGTGCTGCGGAATATTGGTAATGAGATTGCCAAATTTATCCTGATAGACAATGCTTCCCCTGATTTCCCCCTCGCTCGTCTGCGGCTCCGGCCAGTTTAGCCTTTCCCAGGATTTAGCCGGTCTGGCCAGCTCTGACAGATCTATCCCCAGACTTAACCAGGCAGCCACCGGGGCCATTTTATCCCGGCCTTCAAAACTTGTCTTCCTGCTGGTAAGAAAATAATTCTCGCCAGTTATTTCCATCACCTCAGCTTTTTCCGCATCAATAATTGGCGACAGGAGCCCGTTGTCGGGGGCAATGAAATAATAGCGTTCGCTTTTAGCCAGCAGCAAATGCCTCTCGCTGCCTACTCCAGGGTCAACTACAGTCAAAAAAATGGTGCCAGCAGGGAAAAAACGGTAACAGGCCTGCAGAACAAAAGCTGCCGCTGGCAGACCATAATCAGGGAGATCATGAGTTATATCCACCAGACTGACTTCAGGATTGATGGACAAAATAACCCCTTTAAGAGAGGCGACAAAATAATCCTTAAGCCCGAAATCAGTCAAAAGCGCAATAATCTTTTTGCCCATTAGGTTGAGACCCCGCTCCCCTTATCTTATTTTAACTGTGCCGGTCAGTCAATAAAAGCTCCGCTCCGGCCGGGTCAATCAGGAAACGACTTTTAATATTCTATTCCAGCGAGTCTTAAAGACAAAACGGAAGAATTTTTTAAACCGGTCGCGTACCCCATTTTTCAGGTAAGCATCTTTTTCAGCTTGATAAGAGAAATAGATGACCCATGGCCGGCCTTTCACATAAGATAGAGGCACAAAACTCCAGTAACGGCTGTCAAGACTGTTGTCCCGATTATCCCCCATGGCAAAAAGGTGGCCCGGTGGAACAACAACCGGTCCATAATTATCTCTTATAACATCATCATACTGATAGTAATTGCCCTTCTCAAAAATCTGCGAATCATTATGAACCTTGTAGGGTTCATCAATCGGTCTATCATTAATAAAAACCTGCTTGTTTTTGATTTCTATTTTTTCTCCCTCCAGGGCAATCACTCTTTTGACAAAGTCCTTACTTAAATCTCTGGGATATTTAAAGACGATAATATCCTTTCTTTTAAGCTCGCGGCTCGGCATGACCGCCGCCTCAAATGAATCTATCGGCCGGGCATAGATGAACTTATTGACCAGTAAAAAATCTCCGACCAGCAGAGTCGGCTCCATCGAACCACTGGGAATCTGAAAGGCCTGAACAACATAAGTCATAACAAAAAAGACAAAGATAGCTGTTTCAGCAATCAGTTCAAAGTATTCGCGGAAAAGGCTTTTTTCCCTTTTTTTCTTGCCTGACTGTTCGTCCGGCAGCTGATCTTCGTCTTCAATTTTCTTCTTTTTCTCGCTGGCCGTCATGTATTTCTATCCTTTTAAGTTATCTAATATACTCTAAAAAATATCGCCTTTCAAATTCAACAAGAATTTAATCAGAGCAGAGAGCGCTGGCTTTAAAACCTTGACAGACAGGCTGATTAGGAATTTACTTAAATCATGGTCATAGCGCTATTCGGTTATGGGGCTTCGGGGAAAACTACCCTTTTTGAAATTTTAACTCAAAAAAAGGCTGGAGCAGTGGCTCACCGCCAGGAAACCAGGCTGGAAATTCAGCGAGCTTCTATCCCGGTTAGCGATCAACGTCTTGACACTCTGGCTGCCCTTTATCCACAGAAAAAAAAGGTAGCCGCCCATCTGGAAATAGAAGATTTTCCCGGCCTGGCTGCCGGTCAGATTTCCACTTCAGCCTATCTGGCTGAATTAAGGAAAGCTGAGGCCCTGGTTCAAGTTGTCCGGGGATTTCGGAATCCCATGATTCCTCATCCCAGAGGCAAAATTAATCCAGCCGATGATATAAATTCTATGGTCGAGGAGCTCATCCTGTCCGACTTAGTCATGCTGACGGCCAGACTGGAAAAGCTGGAAAAAGACCTGCGTAAAATGAAAGATCCCGAAGGTCAAAAAGAAAAGGAACTGCTGGAAAGACTGAAACCACAGCTTGAAAACAGTCAGCAGCTCAGAGAGACGGACTTAAGCCCATCTGAGGAAAAGATGCTCAGAGGTTTCTGTCTTTTGTCTCTGAAACCCTTCCTTCCCGTCATTAATCTGGACGAAACTGACCTGGCTTATCTTGACAATCTCGAGGACAGATTCCCTGGTCTGAGTTCAGCCAGGCCTGCTCTAGGCTTCTGCGGCCAGATTGAAAGAGAAATAATGGAGCTGGAGGAAGAAGAAAAGGCAATTTTTATGGCCAGTTATGGCCTGACAGCACCTCTTCAGTCAAGATTTTTCCTCAAAATCAAGGAAGTCATGGAGCTCCTGACCTTCTACACCATTGGGCAGGATGAAGTCAGAGCCTGGCTGATTAAAAAAAATACTCCAGCGGTCAAAGCAGCGGGAGAAATCCATACCGACCTGGAAAAAGGCTTTATCCGGGCTGAAGTTCTGCCCTTTGAAGAATTGATCAAAGCCGGTTCCTGGGCCAAAGCCAGGGAAGCTGGCACTATTCGGCTGGAAGGCAAAGACTATCAGGTTCAGGATGGAGACGTAATCTACTTCAGATTTTCGACATGAATAGTTCCTTTACAGTTACTTCCCGGGATTCAGCCTGCCGGGCGAGGACCGGGCTTCTGGCTACTGCCCATGGATTGGTAAAGACGCCAGCCTTTATGCCAGTCGCCAGCCAGGGCACGGTCAAAGCTCTGACCCATAATGTTCTTCAGGAGATGGGTGCCCAGATTATCCTGGTTAATTCCTATCATCTCTTTTTAAGGCCAGGAATAAAAATAATTCAGCAGCTGGGCGGTCTTCATAAATTTATCTCCTGGCCGGCATCCATTTTATCAGACAGTGGTGGATTCCAGGTCTATAGCCTGTCGCCCCTGGTCAGAATCAGCCAGGAAGGAGTCAAATTTTCTTCTCATCTGGACGGCACGAGAATATTTTTAACCCCGGAGGAAGTAGTCAGGATCCAGTCCGGCCTGGGAACTGATATTATGATGTGTCTTGATTATTTTCCGCCGTACCCCTATACAGAAAAACAGGTAGAGGAATCGGTTCAATTAACCAGCCACTGGGCTCTACGCAGTCGTCAAGAATTCGACCGTCTCGAGTTAAGCACCCACCTATGGGGAATCACTCAGGGCGGTGTTTTCTGGCCGCAGAGAGAAAAAAGTATTGAAGAGCTGGTAGCTCTGAATTTTAGTGGCTATGCCCTGGGCGGGCTGGGTATCGGTGAGCCAAAAAGTCAGCTGTATGAAACTATAGAGAAGGCAGACAGGCTTTTACCGCCAGACAAACCCAGGTACCTGATGGGCATGGGCTATGTTGAAGATATCCTGGAGGCAGTGGAAAGAGGCGTTGATTTTTTTGACTGTGTTCTGCCCACCAGAAATGCCAGGAACGGGACTCTCTTTACCAGCCAGGGGCGCCTATCAATTAAGAATAAGAAATACGAGGCCGATCCCCGTCCCATCGACGAAAATTGCAGCTGTTATACCTGTCGGAATTTCTCCAGGGCCTATCTTCGCCATCTTTATGAACGAGGAGAGATTTCCTCGGCCATCCTGAATACCATCCATAATCTTTATTACTACCTTGACATCTTTCAAAAAATGAGGCAAGCTATTGAATCTAATTTATTTCAATCGTTTAAGAAAAAAATCTTAGAAAAAAACTTAGATGAATAGGGAGAAAAGATGAGCTTATTAACTATGTTTAGCGTTTCCGAGCAACAGGCAGCCGCACCAGCTCAGGGCAATGCCCTTCTAACACTTCTGCCTTTGATTCTTGTTTTTGTTATCTTTTATCTTTTGATCATCCTCCCCCAGAGAAGAAAACAGAAGCAGCATCAAAAGATGGTTGATAATCTGCGCCCCGGCGACCGCATAATCACCAGCGGCGGCATCTTCGGTACAGTTATGGATGTCCATCCTGACCGGATTGAGCTAAAAATTGCTTCCAATGTCAAGGTTGATATACTGAAAAGCGCGGTGGGAATTGTTCTGTCTGAAAAGGAAAAGGTTGAAAGCAAAGAAAGTTAAATAATTTTAGGTAGGCCTAATCTATCAAAGAAAGAGTTAGTTCACATGAAAAAGAACGTTAAGTGGAGAATCGGATTAACCCTGGCCGTTATTGCTCTCTGTATCTTTTTGGTTTATCCGCCCAAGGAAAAAATTAAGCTTGGACTTGACCTCAAAGGCGGGACTCATCTGCTGATGCAGGTTATAACTGATGATGCCATCAATGTTGAAACCGATCAGCAAATAGCCCGTTTTGAAGAGGTTTTTAAGAAGAATAACATTACTTTTACCCGGGCCACCAAAGAAAAACCCGGGCAATTCTATTTTGAGGGCACCAGTGCTGACCAGGAAGGCAAAATCAGGGACCTGATAGATCAGTACACCAGAGATTGGGATTACACCTTTACCGGCGACCGGGTCAATTTTAAACTAAAACAGACCGCCGAGCAGTACCTCCGGGAACAGGCGGTACTGCAAACACTCGAAACAATCAGAAATAGAGTTGACCAGTTCGGGGTGGCCGAACCGGTTATCCAGCGCCAGGGCAGTGATCGTATTGTCGTTGAGCTACCCGGTATAGATGATCCGGAGAGAGTCAAAAATTTGATCAAAGTGACCGCCATCCTCGAGTTTAAGCTGGTCAAGGCCGGACCGGCTCCTGATGAGCAAACCCTGCTGCAGGAGTTTGGAGGCAAAGTACCGGATGATGCGGAAGTAGTTAGAGGCGATCCGAGGCGAGGTTTGCAGGGCTATTATCTGGTGAGCAAGGTGGCTTCGATCACCGGCAAGGATTTAAGAAGTGTCCGGCGAGGAACTGATGAATGGAATAATCCTGCCGTGAGTTTTACCCTGACCCCGGATGGAGCCAGGCGGTTTGAGCAGGTCACCGGGCAAAATATTGGTAAACAGCTGGCCATTATTCTTGATGGAAAACTCCAGTCAGCTCCTGTTATTAATTCCCGTATCTCTGATTCCGGTATCATTCAAGGAAGGTTTACACCGGAAGAAGCTGATGACCTGGTAGTCATCTTAAAAGCTGGAGCTCTACCTGCGGGGATTAAATATCTCGAGGAAAGAACAATCGGCCCCTCACTCGGAACGGATTCGATCCGCCAGGGCCTGATGAGTGGCCTGGTGGCTATTTTTGGGGTCATGGTTTTTATGGTTTTCTACTATAAGCTGACCGGACTGAATGCAGTCGCAGCTTTGCTTCTCAACACGCTCCTGACTTTTGGCGCACTCAGTTATTTTAAAGCCACTCTGACCCTGCCTGGCATTGCCGGTATCATCCTGAGCATCGGCATGGCTGTTGACGCCAACATCCTTATCTTTGAAAGAATAAAGGAAGAAATGGCCCTGGGAAAGAATGCTGGCAGTGCTATTAACACTGGTTTCAGTCGGGCCTTTTCTGCTATTTTCGATTCGAACCTGACCACGATTCTTTCAGGTATTTTCCTTTTTCAGTTTGGCACCGGCCCAATCAAGGGTTATGCAGTAACTTTAATCTGCGGTCTGGTTGCCAACCTGTTTACGGCCGTCTTCGTTTCACGCCTGATATTTGATTTAACCGTCCCAACTAATGCTAAGAAGTTGAGTATCTAACATGGAAATCTTCAAAAAAACACCCAACATTGATTTTCTTAAATACAAATGGTTTGCTCTGGCTTTGACTATTGCTATCATTCTGGCCGGCATCCTGAACATCACTGTCGGCCACGGGCTGAAGATGGGCGTTGACTTTGGTGAAGGAACGCTCATCCGGGTTATGTTCAAAGAGCCAGTTTCAGTTTCAAACATCAGACAACTGCTGAGTGATGTTGGCCTGGGCGACAGTGTTATCCAGGAATCAGGAAAAAGTGGTCGAGAATTTCAGATCAGAACAGTGGAAGCCAGATCAACCAGGCAAACGAGCGAGGAGCTGGAAAGCCACCAAATTCTGGCCAATAAAGTTATTTCCGCCTTGCAGAGCAAAGAGGATCAGCAACGTCTGGCTCAGGGGCTGATTGATTTAAATAATATTGACAGTCGTTCTCTGACCGCGCTGCTGATGGAAATATCACCCGAACAGGGAGAGGAGCTGGCCAGCCGCATTATGACCTATCGGAACGAGCACAGTATTATCGTCGACTGGAGCGAACTTAAAAAAGAACCAGTTTCCTTGCCAGATGAGGTACTCAATAAGCTGCAGTCCAGAACCTTTCTAGGGCAGATGACCGTCTTGAGTAAGGAGACCGTTGGCCCTCAGGCTGGAAAAGAATTGAGGAAAAAAGCCACTCAGGCAGTTATCTGGTCGCTAATTGCCATGCTCGTTTACATCGCTTTCCGATTTAAAGGAATGGAGTTTGGAGCAGCCGCAATCTTTACTCTGACTCAGGATGTCTTGATCTGTCTTAGTATTTATTCTTTTACTAACCGGGAAATTAATCTGCCAATTATTGCCGCCTTCCTGACGATTGTAGGTTATTCTGTTAATGATACCATCGTTATCTTTGACAGAATTCGCGAGTTAAAAAGAACCATGCGACGGGAACCGCTCGAAAAAATTATGAATCTTTCCCTTAATATCAATTTGACCAGAACTATAATTACTTCAGGAACTGTTTTTATTGCTGTCCTGGCTCTCTTTCTCTTTGGCGGCAAAGTCATTAACGATTTTGCCTTCCTCATGCTGGTTGGCACCATCGAGGGTGTTTACTCTACAGTTTTTATGGCCTGTCCCGTTGTTCTCTTCTGGAATCAGCTCTTTAAAAAACAGAAGAAAGTTAGAAAATAGTTCAATATTTGACTTGTAAAATAGATTTTTTTAACTTATAATTTAGTCTAATCTAAATTAAGAGCGTGAGGTTTAACATGCCAGAAGCAAAAAGGCCTAAACAAGGAGAAGAGTTGCCTGAACTCTTCAAGGATTCCTTCTTCCAGGCCGAGTCGGGGATTAAAAGAAAAGCGCTGGCTTTACCCATTGCTATTATCCTCCACGCTGTTTTTATTGCCGCTATTATTGTTATTCCTCTGCTGTCTGTAGATGATCTGCCAAAAGTTGAGGTCTATAGCGCCTTCCTGGCTCCCCCACCACCACCGCCACCACCACCGCCACCACCAGCCAAGAAAAAGAGTTCATCCACCAGAACCATTAAAGCTGTCCAGGCTACGACTTCTGTTGAGCCTGGTAGACTGGTCGCTCCAGTTGAAATACCTGACCAGATTGCTCAGGAAGCAATTTCTGATTTCGGAGTTGAAGGTGGAGTCGAAGGTGGAGTCGAAGGTGGAGTCGTTGGCGGAGTCCTGGGCGGAGTTGTTGGCGGAGTCCTGGGCGGAGTTATTGGTAGCGAGATTCAGCAGGAGGAACCGGTAAGAGCTATTGGCGAAATTAAACAGCCGAAGTTAATACACAGGGTTGAGCCCGTTTATCCCGAAATCGCCCGGCAGGCCAGAGTAGAAGGCACAGTTATTCTGGAAGCGACCACTGATATCTATGGTCGAGTCCAGCACGTTAAAGTTTTGAGATCTGTCCCCTTGCTCGATCAAGCAGCTATTGATGCCGTCAAACAGTGGGTTTATGAACCGATGGTAATTAATGGCCGTCCTCGGGGCGTTATCTTTACCGTTACTGTTCAATTCAAACTAAAGTAAGAAAAGCTTATAATGGCTTTCGATATTTAAAAGGAGGTTTTCAACATGCAATTCGGTTTGATTGAAATGTGGCAGTCGATGGGCGCTGTGGCTAAAACAGTTGCCATAATTCTGATCACTCTTTCTGTTATCACTATCTATCTGTTTATTGAAAGACAGCTAGCCTTTTCACGGGCCAGGAAAAAATCCATGGAAGTGGCTCCGAAACTGGCTGAACTGTTGAAAAACGGACAGCTGAAAGAAGCTCTGGCCCTCGCTTCCAAGAAAGAATTCAGAGGTAGCCATCTGGCCAGAGTTACCGCCGCTGGTATTGAGGAATACCTGGAAGGCAAGTCAGCGAATCTGACTGTGGAAGAACAGTTAGAAGCCGCCCAGAGAGGCTGTGAACGGGCCCAGGCTCTTTTCACTCAAGAGCTGAGAAGGGGACTGAGTGTCATGGCCACCATCGCCACCTCTTCACCCTTCATTGGTCTGTTTGGAACCATTTTTGGTATTATCAATGCGTTCCGTGGAATGGCTCTGACTGGTTCTGGCGGAATCGGGGCTGTAGCCTCTGGTATCGCTGAAGCACTGGTTACCACTGCTTTTGGTATCGCTGTGGCTGTTATTGCTCTGTGGACATTTAATACACTGAATACCAGAATCGAAGTCTACAACACTGAGATGGAAAACACGGCCTCTCAGTTGACAGATTATTTTGTGCGGATGGGCGAGTCTAAATAACAGTCTTTATTAAATTTCTTAAAAAGAGAGAAAGACAATGGCTTTTTCAAAATCAAACAGCGAAAAAGAAACTGTAAAATCTGAGCCTAATGTCGTTCCTCTCTGTGACGTTCTTCTGGTTTTGCTGATCATTTTCATGGTCGTTACCCCCTTGGTCCAAAAAGGTGTCGATGTCCAGCTGCCGACGGCCCTCAACAGCTCTAATATGCCCGACAACCCGGAAGTTGTTTTATCTGTTAAGGCCGATGGTTCTCTTTTTCTTAAGGAACAGAGAATCACCATGGAAACCCTGCCAGCTGCCCTGGAGGAGGCTCTCATTAGTGCTACAGAGAAGAAGGTCTATTTACGAGCCGACCAGAATCTGGAATTTGGTAAGATAGTTGATATTATTTACGGCATTCAGCAGGCTGGCGTCGAGTTGGTCGGCATAATCACAGAGAAGAAAGCGACTGAGGAGTCCTGATTTTTGATTTGAACCTTTTTATTCATGCCAGAAAAAAGGGGAAGCTAGATGCTTCCCCTTTTTATTTTGTTTAGAAAAATCCTCCCAGACCTCAGGCGATTCCATACATAGATAAAGCTTATCGCTACCATCATGAGCTTTAAAAATCTCGGCCAGTGTTTGATATATTTTCAACCTTAAGGGCCGTGGGTATCTGAATTTTCCATCCCGGCCTCTAACCAATTCTTCTTCATAAATCGAACTGTGAGGAAATCTCTGCCTGGCTATTTCCCTCAGTTTCGCGGGGAAACGCAGTGTCCCCAGGCTAACCCAGGCTAAGGCGGCCAGCGGTATTATCTTTAATAAACCTTCACAGACTTCACTATATTCTTTTTCCCAGCCCGAATAATAAATTATCGGGTCAAAGTGAAAGGCCACTTTAAAACCGTGTTCAACCGCTTTTTCAGCCGACCTGAGTCTTTCCTCCGGACTGGCTGTACCTATTTCCTCTATCTTGATTATTCTCTCGGTGTTAAGAGACCAGGCTAAAATTACATTTTCTGAGGCTGGAGTGGACAGCAGAGAATTTATAGCGGCTGCCTTTGTCTTTAGTTCAAGCCAGACTCCCTTTTTATTTCGAAATAAATCTATCAGGAAAGAAGCCTGGCCGGAGATGGCCTCCAGGGCCAGGGAATCGCCGAGTTCACCTGTACCAATTCTAAGCCCTTTACTTCTGGTGCCAGCCAGAAAGGCAGCCAGTTCGCTTTCCAGATCCCCCTGGTTGACAGCTATGGTCAGAGGTTGCAGGTTAAAATAGGCCTGAAGAATACAATAGCTGCAATCAAACGGACAGTTAAGATTGAGGTCAACAGTCCAGTAGCCACAGGGAACGGCACCCGGACTGCAGGGACAAGGGCGAATAAAGGCCAATTCGCTGGTTAAAAACAAAACTTTTTTGCTTTCGGCAATGGGATCAGGAGCCAGACGTAACTCCGCCTGAATTTCTTCTAAGCGTTCCACCAGCTGAACAGGGATTGGCTTTAGCTGGCTTATGATTCTTTCCACCAGCGGGGAATTTTCCACCTGCCTGTTGACGTAGATCTTTTTTATCCAATTATTCTGCTGCATATAATTAGCTATTTATCAATCTTTTTGTTCAGAAGTCCAAATAAAACATCTAACTTGCCTTCCTTCACGTTTTGCTTTAACTGTTCAGCCAGCAGCTCTATTTCCTCCGTTGTTCTGGCTTCAAAACTGATAAAGAGAGAGCTCTTTTCAAGTGAATGATCGTAGTCAAGACGACTATTGCCTGACAGGTTAATTTGCCTCAAAGCGGTCTGCATTTCCCGGTTAATCTCAGTCACCAGAGGAAAAGTCCTCTTCCTCAGGGCAGACAGCAACTCCAGCCTGGCCCGAGGCTGTCTTTCTCTGGCTGCCTCCTGCACCAGTGGTTTAATCTCTTCTTCAGCCAGAATAGTTTCCAGCCCCACCTTTTGCCTTTTCTTAAGAGTAAAGAGGAGTTCAATCAGTTCAGCCTGCTGGTTGTGGTTCAAGGTCTCACCTACGCTGATAATAGCTCTTCTCTCTTCAGGAAAGAAGGATAGGAAAAGCCTGGCTGTCGAGAGTTTCCAGCGGCCACGATGGATAGATGGCAAAGCCCAGTCTAAACTGGCCAGTTGGGTCAGAAGATCAATTGTCTGCCTTTCCGGCGGCAACTCTAACCGGCTAAGAAATTCTTCAATTAATTCTTCCGGGCTGAGCCCGAATTCTATGAACTTCTTAATGATCAAAGCTTTCTCTGCTAAGGAGAAATCCTTCCCGGGATAACTTTCAAAAAAAGCCAGGCTGAAAAGATCGAGATCCGTCGATTCCGAAGGTATGACCAGCGCCGGTATCTCTTTTAAACCAGCTTCCCGGGAAGCCTCTACCCTCTTCCAGCCAGTCACCAGAATAAAAGCCTGGCCATCGCTTTTGACAAGTACCGGTTCAATCAGTCCTGCTCGCTGAATGGAAAAGATTAGCTTCTCGTCAGGTTTATCGAGGGTAAACCTGAACCTGATATCATCAAAATTAATTTCTTCCAGGCTGATTGACCTCAATTCCATGCTTTAATTCTACGGAACGATTGGAATTTTGTAAACAACGCCAGCCTGAAGGGTTGCCAGCCAGAGTTAAATTTGCTAATTTATTTTGAACATGAAAGAAGAATCTATTGCCAGGCCTTCTTTTTGCGGACCAGAAATACCAGGTGGTCGTTTAATTTTTATTCCTTTTATGCCTTTAAAGTCCTTTGTTTCCGACCTGAGGAAAAAAGCCAGCCAGAAGGTCAACCTTCACCAGTCCCAGCTTTTTTATTTCGAGGAGCAGGCTGTCCTTTACGGCCCGGTCGGCGCTTCAGCCTGTGTTAGTACACTGGAAAAAATCAGGCTGGGCAATTTGAAGGAGATAATTGTCCTCAGTTACTGCGGCTCGCTGTCTGAATCTCTTAAGATTGGCCAGGCTTTTCTACCCCTTTGCGCTCTCTCTGACGAAGGAACATCCAGCCATTATCTGCCCGGAGAGAATGGCCTCTACCGGGTTTCAACTGCCAGCCGCCAGCGACTGGTAGATTATCTGGCAGCCAGAGATTTACCTTATGCCGAAGGCACCATAGTTTCGACTGATGCTCCCTACCGTGAAACCCGCTCCTGGCTGGAAAAAATGCAGGCAAGAGGAGCCATGGCAGTTGATATGGAAATCTCGGCCGTTCTGGCTTTTTCGGAATTCTACGGCCTGGAAACAGCCGGTCTGTTTATAGTCTCGGACGAACTGTCTCAATCTCTCTGGCGCAATCTGATGAGCAGCCAGGTTGTTTTTAAGGCAACTGAAAAATATTTCAGGCCACTTATCTTTGAATCCTAAGATAGGGATATAATCAAAATCCTGAGGTAGGTCCAATGAAACCAAAAGTTCTTTTAACTCACCCTCTGCTAAAGGAGGCCATGGATTATCTGGCCGAACACACCAATCTGGAGCTGGCTACCAGCCAGGATTTTTTGCCCCACTCTGAGCTGGTCCAGAAAATTAAGGATAAGGAAGGTCTGCTCTGCTTTTTGTCTGATACCATTGACCAGGAGGTGTTAGATCATGCTCCCGCTCTGAGAGCCATTTCCAATTGTGCGGTAGGGGTCAATAACATTGATCTGAAACTGGCCAGAAGCCGGGGCATTATTGTTACCAATACTCCCAATATTCTGACTGAACCGACGGCTGACCTGACCATGGCTCTGATCCTGGCCACGACCAGACGGATAGTGGAAGCCGATGAATTCTGCCGTCAGGGCCGATTTCAAGGCTGGAGAATAGATCTTTTCCTCGGCCAGGGACTGCAGGGGAAAACCCTGGGCATAATCGGTTTTGGCCAGATCGGGCAGGCTGTGGCTCGAAGAGCTCAGGCTTTCGGGTTGAAAATTATCTATTATAACCGTCACCGTTTAAGCCCGGACAAGGAAGCTACCCTAAAGGCTGAGTATCGCCAGCTTGATGCTCTTTTAGCGGAAGCCGATATAGTTTCTATCCATGCTTCGCTTAATCCAGATTCAGACCACCTGATTACCCGCGACAGACTGGCTCTGATGAAAAAATCTGCTGTCCTGATCAATGTCGCTCGCGGTGCTATTGTTGATGAGAAAGCTCTGGCCGAAGCCCTGAAAACCGGCCAGCTGTGGGCAGCCGGTCTTGATGTCTATGAGCACGAGCCACAAATCGAGCCGGATTTACTCTCACTCAAAAATGTGGTTCTGCTGCCTCATATTGGCAGTGCCACTTATGAAACCAGGCTCCAGATGAGCTTGCTGGCCGTCAATAATTTGCTGGAGGCCCTGGCCGGAAAGACACCGGCTAATCTGGTCAAAGACAGCTGAGGCTGTAGGCAGATAGCTGCCACTTAATTATGGGGAGGATTAAGGCTGCCGGCACGGTAGCCATCCAGATCAAGAGTTATATAGCGATAGCCAAGTTTTTTTAAATCAGCGACCACTTTTTCGCTTATCCCGGGCTTAAACCAGAGCAGAAATTCTTTCGGGTCAATTTCGATTCTGGCTATCTCTCCATGGTGTCTCAACCTGACCTGACTGAAGCCCAGCTGTCTGATGATCTCTTCCCCTTTTTCAATTTTCTCCAGGATAGCTCGATCAAGTGGCTGCCCATAAGGAATTCTGGAAGCCAGACAGGCAGTTTGAGGCTTGTTCCAGTTAGGAAGACCAAGATACCTGGCCAGACACCTGATTTCTGCCTTGGTCAAACCCGCTTCTGCCAGAGGTGAATAGACACCGAGTTCTTTAAGGGCTCTCCTCCCCGGACGGTAGTCGGCAGCATCATCCAGGTTGGAACCTTCCAGGACTCGATTAAGACCCATCTCACTGGCTAATTCCTTTAACCTTGAAAAAAGGGAAAACTTACAATAATAGCAGCGTTTATCAGTATTTTTAGCTACCCCGGGTATCTCCAGACTGTTAATCTGGACGGTCTTCAGCTCGACCTTAAGATCAGCAGCCAGTCTTCTGGCTGCCTTAATTTCCTGGCGGCTGAAAAGGGGGCTGTCAACAATAACAGCTGTAGCCCTTTTTCCAAGCACATCGGACGCCACCCGCAGGAGCAGACTGCTGTCTATCCCGCCTGAAAAAGCCACCAGAGCAGTTTCAGCTGATCTTATTTCTTCCTTTAATCTCTCATACTTGTAAATTAAGCCTGCTTCGAGCTGCTCCGAAATTTTCCCGGATTTGACCGCCTCCGTCTTGCTTTTTGACCGCCTCCCCCTGGATCGGCTCCCGGCGTCAGTCATGATTATTCCCTTCTTCTGCTTCTCTATTTTCATCTAACAGTTTGAAGACTTCCTTAACGAGTTCATCAACAATCTTATCGGCCGGAACTTTCTTGACAACTTTTCCCTTTTTAAAGATGATGCCTGTCCCTTGCCCGCCAGCCACCCCCAGATCAGCCTCTTTAGCTTCACCCGGGCCATTGACCGGGCAGCCCATGACCGCCACGGTTATGCTGCTTTTAATGGCTGAAATTCTCTTCTCTACCTGAGTGGCCAGTTTTTGAATATCAACCTGGCTGCGGCCGCAACCAGGGCAGGAAATAAAATTTATTCCGGTTTTTTTCAGGCCAAGATCCTGGAGAAGTAAATTAGCCACCTCTACTTCTTTTTCTGGTGGGGCAGTCAGAGAAACCCTGATGGTATCAGCCAATCCTTCCCTGATCAGCAAGCTCAGGCCGGCTACTGACTTCAGGCTGCCCCTGAACATAGTCCCAGCTTCAGTAATGCCTGCGTGGAAAGGATAATCAACCCGCCTAGCCAGCAGCTGGTAAGCTCGCAGTGTCCTCTGGATATCTGAAGCCTTAAGGGAGATTTTAATATCATAAAAGCCAAGATCTTCCAGCAATTTGATTTCCCGCAGTGCACTCTCTACCATGGCTTCCGGTGTAACCTCACCATATTTTGACCTTAGATCTTTTTCCAGCGAACCCGAATTTATACCAATTCTAATCGGAATTTTTCTCTCGCCAGCTCTTTCCACTACTTCTTTTAGCTTGCTCTTTGATCCGAAAGTGCCAGGATTAATCCTCAGGCCATCCACCCCGGCTTCTATCGAGGCTATAGCCAGGCGAGGGTCAAAATGGATATCAGCCACCAGCGGTAGGCTAACTCTTTTCTTTATCTCCTTAATGGCCAGGGCATCAGCCATCTCCGGCACGGCCAGCCGAACGAGCTGGCAGCCAGCCTTTTCCAATCTTTTAATTTGCCTGACAGTCGGCTCAATCCGGGCAGTCCTTGTCTTGGTCATCGATTGAACAACAATCGGACGGCCTCCGCCAATTTCCACCTGGCCAATTCTGACTACCTTTGTCTTTCGCCGGGGGAAAAGAGCTTCACTCATTTCGATAGTTTACACCTATATTTTACCCTCTACCAAAGACACGGCTCAGGCTGCTGAGCAGTTTTTTAAAAAAGTCTCCCAGGCTTTTCCAGCCAGCCGGCATGGTCTTCATTAAATCATTTAAGATGACAAAACCCATAATAAAAATAACCAGCAAAAAGCCAATCTGCAGCCAGATTTCTCTCATCTTCGGGCTGAGATCTCTTCTGATAATGGCTTCAATCATCAGGACAAAAATCTGACCGCCATCAAAAACTGGAATTGGCAACAGGTTCAGGATGCCCAGCTGCAAACTGATAATAGCGATCCAGCTCAACATGGCCAGCAGCCCCATTTTCATAGCGGCATAGGAAAAATTGGCAATTTCGAGCGGACCACCCAGCTGTTTGGCTGAGGCCTCGCCGGTAAACAAATCTTTTAGAAAATTTATGACCAGAAAAGTGTTCTTGGCATTCTCCTCGAGACTCCGAGCCAGAGCCGGGAAGAAGGAATATTTCTGCGTGACAGATTTGGCTCCCTGCATGATGCCAATTTTACCCACATTACCTTCCTTCCTCGGGACGACGGTCAGATCAAGTTTTTGTCCCTGGCGGTCAACAGTGATATTAACCGGAATATCAGGACTTTTTTCTATTTTCTCCACAAAATTATATAAAAAGACCGGTTGACCATCGATGGCCAGGATGACATCTCCTGGTTTAAGGCCGGCTTTCTCCGCCGGGGAACCAGGACTGACCATCATAATCTGAGCCAGAATTTTAGCCCGAAAACCGGCATAACCCATCTCATATTTGGTGATTTTATCGGTCTTAAGCGGGATATTAAGGATCTGCCCGGCTCTTCTGATTTCCAGAGTTATCTCCCGGTCAGGCTTGGAGCCAATCGTAATTTCGACCTCATTCCAGGTTTTAACCGGACGACCATTTATCTTCAGAATTTCATCATCAATCATCAAGCCGGCTTTTTCAGCCGGTGAACCGGGGTCAATATAGCCAATAACCGGCGGCTGATCCAGATATTCAGGTACAGTCACGCCAGCCATATTAATAATGGCCACCAGTACAATGGCCAGGACAATATTCATAACTGAGCCCATAACCAGGATTAAAAACCGCTGGAATCTATTTTTGGCCATGAAATCATCTGGAGCTAATTCCCGGTTCTTATCAAACATGCCTTCTCCCAGCAGCTTGACATAGCCACCCAGCGGAATGAGGCTAATTTGATACTCAGTTTCTCCTTTTTTAAAACCAACCAGGCGACGACCAAAGCCCAGAGAAAAAACTTCGACCCTGACCCCAACCAGCTTGGCAGTAAAAAAATGTCCAAATTCATGAATAAAAACCAGCACACCAAAAACAATGATAAAGGCTACTATTGTTCCGAGGATGGTCATCTCTGCTTTCCCTTCAAATTGACTAATTGCTTTAAAAATTGATTGGCTCTAACTCTCGTCTGGCGATCCAGGACGAAGACATCATCCAGCGAGGTAAGTTCAACTGGCTGATGCTGACGATAGCAATACTCGACGATGGCCTGGATCTGGCCGAACATAATCTTTCCCTCAAGAAAGGCGTTCACCGCTACCTCATTAGCCGCATTGAGCATAACAGGATAACTCTCTCCAGCCTGCAGGGCTTTCCTGGCCAGGAAAAATAGCGGATATCTTCGTTCATCATCAACCGGATAAAATTCCAGGCAGGCTATTTCAGCCAGATTCAGGGCAGGCAAAAAAGAGAGCTGACGCTCGGGATAGCTCAAAGCATACTGGATCGGAATTCTCATATCAGTCTGGCTCAACTGGGCCAGGACTGAACCATCCTGAAACTCAACCAGTCCATGAACAACGCTCTGAGGGTGAATCAGCACCTGCAGCTCCTCTGGCTGCAGATCAAATAGCCACCTGGCTTCAATGAGCTCCAGCCCCTTATTCATCAGGGTAGCCGAATCAATGGTTACTTTTTTCCCCATAGTCCAGCGAGGATGCTTCAGTGCTTCTTCTACCTTACGTTCAGCCAGATCAGTCACCGGTAAGCGAAGAAAAGGACCACCGGAGGCAGTTAAATAGACCCTTTTTAGATATCTTTTCTTCTGTCCCTGCAGACATTGAAAGATAGCCGAATGTTCACTATCAACCGGGATTATTCTGGCTCCGGTCCGGGCTGCTATTTTTTTCAAAAATTGTCCGGCTACTACCATTGATTCTTTGTTGGCCAGAGCCAGATTCTTACCGGCCTCCAGCGCAGCCACGGTGGGCTTTAACCCGGCAATACCGGTGATGGCCGAAACAACCAGATCAGCTTCCAGCTTAGTTACCAGCTCGAGTAATCCAGCCTCACCGGCTAAAATATCTATCCCTGTCTTAGAAAACTCTTTTTGCAGGCGAAGCGAATCACCCCACGTCTTAACCACCGCCATCCGTGGTTTGAATTCGTGAATCTGTTGCCTTAAAAGACTTATATTTTTCCCGGCAGCCAGACCAGCTACTTCGTATTCTTCAGGATGGTGGCGAATCACATCGAGCGTACTGCTGCCAATTGAGCCAGTGCTCCCGAGAATGATTATTCTTTTTCTGGTCTTTGACATCTTCGGTTTGCAGCTGATCAAAATTTTATTTGAAAATTAAAAGCTTCATCAGATAATAAAAAAGCGGGCAGGCCAGAGTAAAGCTATCAATCCTGTCCAGAATTCCGCCATGACCGGGAATCAGATTGGACGAATCTTTGACACCAGCTGCCCTTTTAAAAAGAGACTCTAAAGGATCAGCCACCTGAGCACCGGCATGGACCACTGCACTTAAAGCCATCACTTCCAGGGCAGGAAAACGGGGCAAAAGGATGGTTCTGGCCAGCCAGCCTCCCGCTACCGCCCAGATAATTCCGCCGACAGCTCCTTCCCAGGTCTTGTTGGGGCTGGCGATCGGGGTCATTTTGTGCCGCCCAAATCGCTTGCCAATCAAGAAAGCTCCTGTATCGCCAAGAAGAACAACGGCAAACAGCAGGTAGAGCCAGAGCAGGCCAAAATCCCTTCTTATCCAGTAAAAAAAGTTTATGGTCAGACTGACGTAAACAACTCCCGAGACGGTGATGCTGAAGGAGCCAGGGAAAAGAGCCAGCTTTTCCAGACTGTTGGTGTCAACCACAAAATAAACAAAGGCAATAATGGTAATCAGGGTGAAACCAAGCAAAAAAGGAAACCAGTCAAAGTAAAAGGTAGCTCCAACGATCAAGGCAAATAAGCAGCCCAGCAATTTTTTTGGATAGAACTTGCGCCGGTTGCTTAAATTATAGAATTCCAGCAGCCCGCCAATGATAATTGCCTGGATGAGTAGAAAAAATATCCAGGGTGGGGTGAACTGTATAATTAAAAACAGAACGACTATTAATATCAGGGCTGATTTTGTTCTTTCGGCTAAGCTCATGTTAGCTGATTTTCCTTCTGGCCGAGGCCACCGAATCTTCTTTCTCGTTTCTGAAAATCAATTATGGCCTCCAGCAGGTCTTTTTTCCGAAAATCAGGCCAGAGAACAGGCGTAACCCAGAATTCTGTATAGGCACATTGCCAGAGCAGAAAATTGGATAGCCTCATCTCACCACTCGTTCTGATCAGCAGATCAGGATCAGGCAGGTCAGCTGTATCCAGGTAGCGCGAAAAGGTTTTCTCATTCAGCCTGTCCGGCCTGATGTTCTTTTTAAGTAACTGTTGACAGGCCTTGAGAATTTCCTGCCGTCCACCATAATTGAGGGCAACAACCAGCACCATCCGGCTATTATTTCTGGTCAATTTTTCAAGGCGGTTAAGTTCCTGGCGGACAAAAAAAGGAATGCCTTCTTTTTCCCCGATGACCTTTAGCCTTAAATCCTGATCAATCAGGGTTTTTTCTTCCTGCTTGAGATTTTCTGCCAGCAGTGTCCACAGGGTTTTAACCTCGTCGGTCGGCCTTTTCCAGTTCTCCTTGGAAAAGGCATAAAGAGTAAGACATTTAATACCCAGGCGGGCCGAAGCTTCGACTGTTTCCTGAACAGCTGCTCTGGCTGCCCGGTGTCCCTCTGTTCGCGGTAAATTTCTGCGGAGAGCCCAGCGTCCATTACCGTCCATAATAACCGCTACATGAACAGGCAAACGGGTAAAATCTATCCGACCAACCAGTTCTTCCTCCAGACTGCCTGGCTGAATATAGTTTTTAAGACTATCAAGCATGCCAAACATTATAAGTAGCCAGAGGAAATTTGTCAAAAAGAGCCGCCTTTATAGACAGGCTGGCAGGTCTATGGTAGTATTTTCAAAAAGAGGATGAAATGTGTTTGGCCATTCCCGGGAAAGTCGTCAGCCTGAATGATAATGGGACAGGCCAGGTTGATTATTTAGGCAGCCAGGTCCTGGCCAATTTTTCGCTTTTGCCGGATATTAAAGTTGGCGATTGGGTCATAGTCCACGCTGGCTTTGCTATCTCCAGGCTTGATCAAAAAGAAGCCCGCCGAACGCTAAAACTTTTTCAAGAACTGGAAAAACAATCTTAGGACGGTAGCCATGTCCCCGTCAGCACCAACTCGCCTGCCTTTTTCTAACTGGAGGACTAAAGAGACTGCCGACCGTCTGCTGCGGGCCATTGAGGCTGAAACCAGTAGTCTCCCTACACCTTTAAAGCTCATGGAGGTCTGCGGCACTCATACCATGACGCTTCATCGCTCTGGCTTAAAGCCCCGCTTGCGCCAGGTTGGGATTGACATGATTTCAGGGCCCGGCTGTCCGGTTTGTATTACTCCGGATTACTTTCATGAGGCAATAATTGACCTTCTGGTCGCACGAGACGATATTCTGGTCTGTACCTTCGGTGATATGACCAGAGTACCGACCAGAAAAGGCTCTCTGCAGACAGTCGTTCCAGCGCCTGGCTCCCGACTGAAAATAGTTTATTCTCCCGAGGAAGCCGTGGCGGAAGCCCATAATCAGCCAGAAAAGCAGGTGATTTTTTTTGGGGCTGGCTTCGAAACCACTATTCCTGGCATAACTTTTACGGTTAAAAAAGCGGCTGAGGACAAACTCAAAAATTATTCCCTTTTGACGGCCTTCTGGCTTATTCCACCTGCCTTGAAAGCCATCATTGAATCGGGAGAGCTGGCCATAAACGGTTTTATCTATCCTGGACATGTCAGTGCTATCATTGGTGAAAAACCCTATGCTTTTGTCGCTGAAAAATATCATCTGCCGGGGGCGATCGCTGGTTTTGAACCAGCCGACATTCTTCTCGGTATTCTGGCCGTGGTCAAGCAGATAAAAAGTGGACAGGCCAGGGTAGCCAACGAATACCGGAGAGTGGTCAAACCGGAAGGTAATGTCGAGGCTCAGGCAATTATGGACAAATATCTCATCAGGACAGCCGCTGACTGGCGAGGACTGGGAATTATCCCGGATAGCGGGCTTAAATTAAGACCTGAATATTCTGATTTCGAGGCGGTCGAGAGATTTTCACTCAAGCTGGAGCCAGATTCCAGAACACCCAAAACAGCCTGCCGGTGTGGAGATGTGCTCAAAGGGCTGATCAGTCCGGCTGACTGTCCTCTATTTGGTCGGCAGTGCCGACCGGACAGCCCCCAGGGGCCCTGTATGGTTTCTTATGAGGGAGCCTGTCTTATAGAATACAAGTTTTCTGGAGCAGAAAGCCATGACTAAAATCAGTCTTGAAATGGGCAGCGGCGGTCGGTTGATGAGGGATTTTATTGCCAGCAGAATTGTGCCGCGGTTTAAGAATCCGATTTTAGGCGAACTTCATGATGCTGCTCATCTTCCGTGGGGAATTGCCCTGACCACTGATTCTTATACGGTCGATCCACTATTTTTCCCGGGAGGAGACATCGGGACACTTTGTGTTAACGGCACAGTTAATGATCTGGTAGTCTCAGGAGCCAGGCCGTCCTACCTCTCTCTGGCTCTCATCATAGAGGAGGGCCTTGAGCTGGAAGAGCTGGAAAGAATACTGGAGTCCATAGAAAAAACGGCCAGAGCCACCTCAGTCGAAATCGTAACCGGTGATACCAAGGTTGTCCCGCAGGGACAGGGAGGCAAACTTTATATCAATACGGCCGGAGTCGGCCGCCTGCTGGGCAGACCGCAGCCAGCTAAAATAAGACCTGGTGATAAGCTTCTGGTAACCGGCCAGATTGGAGAGCATGGGTTGGCCATAATGCTGAGCAGAAATAAATTTCCATTGAAAACCGGGGTTAAAAGTGATTGTGCCCCTCTTCTTTTTCTTCTTCCCCTCTGGCAGGAAGGTGTATTGTGGATGAGGGACATTACCCGGGGTGGGCTGGCTACTGTTTTGGCCGAACTGGCTCAGACTATTTCATTTCCACTGCTGGTAGAAGAAGAAAAAATTCCCTACTCTACCAGGTTGCAGGGAGCGGTTGAAATTCTGGGCATTGATCCTCTTTATCTGGCCTGTGAAGGCCGGGCGCTGATGGTTGTTCCTGCCAGAAAAGCCGATGAAATTCTAAACAAACTCAAGTCCCGGCCGGAAGGGAAAAAAGCCGCCATTATCGGCCAGGTTCAGGATAAAATTGGCCGTCCGGGAGAAGCTTTACTCGAAACTCTGACTGGCGGCTTGCGGCTGCTGGAGCCTCTGACTTCAGAGCTTCTTCCCAGAATTTGCTGAAACTGATAGCCTTTTAATCAGTATTGCCCGATTCGCTTTTTATACCAGTCAACGGTCAGCTTCAAGCCCTGTCTGAAATCAATCTCCGGCTCAAAGCCGAGAAGCTTTCTGGCTTTTTCCAGGCTGGCATAGGAATCCTTGATATCACCCGGACGTGGTGGAGCATATTCTGGTTTGACCGATTGTCCCAGGCAGCTGGCTATTTCTCTGGCCAGATCGTTGATGGTAATTCTCTCCGCAGAACCGATGTTAAAAACCTCTCCCCGGAAACATTCGGCCTGAGCTGCCAGCAGGTTAGCTTTGACCACATTGCCAACATAGATAAAGTCGCGGGTCTGCTTACCGTCACCATATATGACCGGTGGTTGTCCGGCCAGGAGGCGCTTGATAAAAATGGGAATGACAGCCGCATATTGAGAATTCGGGTCCTGACGGGGACCAAAGACATTAAAATAACGCAGAGAAACAGCATTGAAATCGTCAAGCAGACTCATAACCTGACAGTATTTTTCAGAGGCCAGCTTCTGGGCGGCATAGGGAGAGAGGGGCTTACCTTCGCTTCCTTCTTGCTTGGGAAAGACCTGATCATCGCCATAGACCGCCGAGGAAGAAGCGAAAACAAAGCTCTTGGTCCCGGCTTCGACCGCCGCCTGGAGTAAATTTAGCGTTCCGGTTAAATTTATTTCATGGGCCAGAAAAGGTTCGGATATCGATCTGGGTACCGAGGCCAGTGCCGCTTCATGGAGAATGACCTCCATACCGGCGGCTGCTCGCCGGCAGGTTTCCCTGTCCCTGATATCACCCCTGATTATTTCTATTTTTGAGCTGAAAGGAGCCAGATTTTCTTCTTTACCGCTTGAAAAATCATCAAGGACTCTGACCTGATACTGACGTCTGACCAGTTCCTCCACCAGATGTGAACCAATAAAGCCGGCACCACCTGTCACCAGATATTTTTTATACTCTGCCATTTTTTTATTTCCAGGGTTAGATATGGTCTTCGAGATAGCCTGTCTGGCGGAGATAATTGAGGACCTTACTGACACTTTCTTCAATAGTTTCCCGGTCTGTTTCTAAAACCAGTTCCGGCTGAAGTGGCTCTTCATAGGGATCAGAGATACCGGTAAACTCTTTAATTTCTCCCCTTATGGCTTTCTGATACATCCCCTTGACATCTCTGGCCAGGCAAACTTCCAGCGGACATTTCACATAGACCTCAATGAAATCACCTATTTCGCGCCTGGCTTCATCTCTTATCTCCCGGTAAGGTGAAATAAAAGAGGTCAGAACAGCCACACCATTTCTGGTCAGCAGCTTGGCCACAAAAGTCACCCGCCGGATATTTTCGTCTCGATCGTGGCGGGAAAAGCCAAGATCGCGGCAGAGGCTCTGGCGAACCACATCCCCGTCCAGACGCTCAACTTTTAAACCTTTCTCTTTAAGAACCTGGGCTAAGCGGTCAGCAATGGCCGTCTTGCCCGAACAGGGCAGGCCGGTAAACCACAGGGTAAATCCTTTTTGTTCCTGACACATAAAA
>Ga0208826_1000592_pt1 | contig 36363 bp, 31 predicted proteins | sample AD_UKC115_MetaG_FD_184451 | JGI IMG/M metagenome (GOLD analysis project Ga0208826, IMG submission 184451) | Active sludge microbial communities of municipal wastewater-treating anaerobic digesters from Hong Kong - AD_UKC115_MetaG (SPAdes)... | ecosystem: Engineered > Bioreactor > Anaerobic >...
GTCCAAGAGGTGGTGGACCTCTACCGGGCCAAGGGGATCTACACCCGCAGGAGGAACCCGATACCCCAGCTGGGAGGGGCCCTCTACACACTGACCGAGGAGAGAAACCCCTCGGAAAAAGCGGGCGGAAAGAGGGGGAAATCCCAGGCGTAAGGGGGGAAAGAGAAGAACAGAGAGCGGGGGAGAGGTCCGCCTGGGAGAGGATGCATAGGAACAATCGCGTAAAGAGCCAGGAAACATGGTCTTGAAGGAGAGAGGGAAAGAAGGAGGGGGGCAGAGAAGCGTCGGCCGAGGTTGTTAGACCGGGGGGAGAAAGAGTCGGCATTAGCTGGAGGGAACATCCGGGAGAAGAGGATGTTTGAAACGTCGGCATAGGTTGGTGAAGACCGGAGAAGGGAGAGCCGGTGTTAGCCGGAGGGGACGTCTGGGAGGAGTGAGGGGCGAGAGAGAAAGGTTGAGAAGCGGAAGGGGAAGGAAAGAGGATTTAGGGAGTGTCCCTAGTAAGTGATAAGCCGCCGAAGAGCAGCAGTCAGGGAAAAGCTGGAAGAAAAAGGGAGTGTCCCCAGTAGATCTTGGAAGAAGTGTAAGGTGGAAAAGCTGGAAGAGAGAAGAAAAATGGTGCCCTAATGGAGAAAGCGTTTATTGGACGTTTCTATTTTTTCCGAACAACGAAACGGAGCGGGGTCCCTTCGAAGGGGAAACACTGCCGGAAGAAGGAGTCGAGATACTTTTCCGCCGAGGGCATGAGCTTCTCGGCCCGGGATGAGAAGAGGACGAAGACCGGAGGCTTGGCATGGACCTGGGTGACGTATTTGACCTTCAGCGCGTCGGAGTTCACCGTCAAGAGGGGGGTCTTGTTGTGAAGTTCTGCGAAGACTCTGTTGAGTTCCGGTGTGGGGATACGGCGACCGTAGTTCTCGTAGACTCTGAGCAGGAGCTCCCAGATCTTGGGGAGGTTCTTTCCGGAGATGGCGGAGGTGAGGAGACGGGGAGAGTAGAGCAGAAAGGGGAAAGACTCCTTGTAGAGCTCTTCTAAATCTCCGGGAGTGGACTTCTCCACGGCCAGATCCCACTTGTTGAGAATGGTGGCCACAGGTTTCCCGCTCTCATGGATAAGCCGGGCTATCTCCTGGTCTTGACGGGTGAAGGGGCGTCCGGCGTCAAGGATGAAGAGCACGACATCGGCTTCGGGGATGGTTTTTTCCGCCTTGATGATGGCGGCTTTGGCTCTCTCGTCGGTGAGCTTCTTCAGCTTGCGGATTCCCGCGGTGTCCATGATCAGAAAGGGTTGTTTGTTGAAGACGACCAGCTCATCAAGAACGTCTCTTGTTGTGTTCGGTTCGGCGCTGACGATAGCCCGCTCCTTCCCTGAAAGAGCGTTCAAGAGAGAAGATTTACCGACATTGGTCTTCCCGACTATGGCCACCTTCAAGGGATGGTCGTCGTCCTCTCCTATGTCCGGTGCGGTAACCTTTTCAACGATAGTGTCCAATAGCTCATAGAGCCCTTCGCTGTGCTCGGCCGAGACGGCAAGAGCCTCCTCGTTGAAAGGGTTCTTTTCCGTCAGGAAAGAGTCGATCTTCTCGGGAGGGACATTCTCGGTCTTGTTCACGACGACGAGAATAGGGATGCCAATCTTTTTCAGGAGCCGATAAAGCTCTCTCTCCAGGGGAAGAACCTCCCTGCGGCCGTCTAAGACAAGAAGGGCCAGCTGAGCCTCTCTGGCGACATCCATGGCCTTCTCTCTGGTCAAGAGGATCATTTCCCCCTCTTCTTCAAAAAAACCGCCCGTGTCTGCGAGATCGAAGATTCGCTCTTCGTGGATCACCTTCTCTCTAACCGAATCGCGGGTCATGCCGGCGAGCCGGTGGACGATTGCCTTCCTTCGGCCGATAAGCTTGTTGAAAAGAGTGGATTTGCCGACGTTGGGCAGTCCGGCGATAACAACTAAAGGACGTTTAGACACGGGTCACCTTTTTATGAGGAGATGGAGGGAGCGTCGGTCTCACCGAGAATATCTGAGAGAAAGAAGAGGGGTGAGAGGATGTGAAGCGTGAAGAGACCGGCGAAGAGAAAAGCGTAAGCGAAGACCAAAATTTTGAGGACGGGGACGGGGAGAAGGAAGATCAAAGGAAGGGAGAGAAGTGAGAAGAGAAGGAAGAGGCAGAAGAAGAAGAGGATGAGACGACGGGTCGTAGCCTCTTGACGGGCCTGAGAGAACTCCGAGGGGGCGATGATTTCATGAACCTTCCGGCGTGTAATCAGGAGGGGAAGGGGAGGAGATACTTCCAGAGCCTTCCGAAGGAAGAGTCTAGTGAGAAGTCTCTGAAGGGGAACGAGAAGAGTGGTGGGGAGAAGAACGAGGAGGATGAGGGGCCAGCGGGGAGAGGGGGAGAAGAGGGAGAGCCTCCGACTCATCAGGAGGATTCCTAAGGCGGGAGAGAGGAAGAGGAGGGATAGCGTAAACTTCGCCAGCGGGATCCAACCGAAGCGGGAGAAGGTTTTAAGACTTCTGGGAGAGAGGGCCATTTTCACCGGTGATGAGACCGAACCGTTGGAGCCTCTCCTTCAGGGAGACGGAATCGAGTCCCAAGGAACGGGCCGTCCGCTCCTGATCCAGGTTGTTCTGCTTGAGGCGGTAGTGGAGAAACGCCCTCTCGAAAGACTCCATGGCTTCGGTAAGGGATGTATAGGAAGCGGTTATCAACTCCGGTTCCCGGAAGCCGAGGGGGGTCAACAGGTTGCGGACGCTCTTCTCGGTTACCTCCTCTTCCTTCCAGAGGAGGACGATTCTCTCAACGAGGTTCTTGAGCTCCCGGACGTTGCCGAACCAGGGATGCTCCACAAGAACCCTCATGGCGCTGTCGGTGAAGTATTTTCGGGGAGAGCTGTGCTCTTCGGCGAAAATCTCCAGGAAGTGGTCAGCCAGAAGGGGGATGTCCTCTTTCCGCTCTCTCAGGGGAGGGATGGGAATGGTCACTACGCCGAGGAGGAGAAGGAGATCTTCCCGGAACCTTCCCTTCACGACCTCTTCAGAGAGGTCCACCGTTGTGGTGGCCATGAGCCGCACCCCGGGTTCGAAGGCTTCCGGGCTTCCCAAAGGCTCGACTCTTCTCTCCTCGAGGTAACGCAGGACGGTGGCTTGCAACTTTGGCGTCATCCGCTCCACCGATTCCAGAAGCAGAACGCCTCCGTCGGCGAGTAGGAGCTTCCCCTTCTTGTCGGCGACGGCGTAGGGGAAGGCCCCTTTTACGTACCCCAGGAGCTCCTCTTCGGCCATCTCCTCGGGGGTGACGCCGAAGTTCACCTTAAGGAAGGGAGACTGCTTACGGCGGGAGTTCTCATGGATCGCCCGGGCGACGAGCTCCTTCCCCGTTCCCTTCTCTCCGGCGATGAGCACCCGGCTCTCCTTGGGGGCCACAAGCTCGATGGTCTCCTTGAGGCGCCGCATAGAGGGGCTCTCTCCGATCAGAGACCAATCGGGGCGGAGGTTCTGCTTGAGAAGAAAATTCTCTTCCACCAGAAGGCGGTTGTCGATGGCGTTACGGATGGTGAGAATCACCTTCTCCAGGGAGAGAGGCTTCTCCAGGAAGTTGAAGGCCCCGGCGCGGGTCGCCTTGACGGCCATTTCGATCGTCGAGTGGCCTGAGATCATGATGATCACCAAGGAGGGGTACTCCTTGTGGATCTCCTTCAAGAGAGTAATGCCGTCTTTCCCCGGGAGAAGGACGTCCAGAATGACGACGTCGAAACTCTCCTTCTCCAAGAGGGTGAGAGCCTCTTCGCCGGTAATGGCTGTACGCGTCTCCCAGCCTTCGTCTCCCAAGACACCCTGGAGTGTGGACCGAATCCCGGACTCATCATCAACAACAAGTATCTTCGGTGGTTTCATGTGCGGAACTCCAAAGTGAATTTTGCCCCGGAAAGATGGCTCTTGTCAAGGGTGATGCGTCCCCGATGCTCCTGCATGATCTGTGAGATGATGGAGAGGCCGAGCCCTGAACCCTTCTCCTTCGTGGAGACATAGGGGAGGAAGATCGTCTCTTGAAGTTGCTCCGGGATGCCCGGCCCGTTGTCTTCAACATCGACGACTACCCGGCCCTCTTCCCTGCGGGAGGAGATTCTCACGCTCCCTTGACGGTTCATAGCCTCGGCGGCGTTGTTCAGAAGGTTGACGAAGACCCGGTTGATCTGTTCGGGATCGATAAGAAGGGAGGGTAAGAGAGGGTCTAAGGCGAGGGTCAGCTCCATCCCCTTGTTGATCTCCCGGAAGATGGCGGTGGTCTCTTCGATGAGTCTGTTCAGGTCGGTCTCTTTGAAACGGGGCGAGGGAAGTCGGGCGAAGGAGAGAAAGTTGTCCAACATGTTCTTGAGGGTGGGAATCTCCGAGAGAATGGTCAAAGAGGCTTCCCTGGCGACCTGTCTGAACTTTTCCTCTCCCTGGTCAAGGTTCTTGAGGACCCGCTGGGCCGAAAGTTGAATAGGTGTGAGAGGGTTTTTCAGCTCGTGGGCGACCTTTTCTGCGATCATCTTCCAGTCCGCCAAACGTTTGGCCCGGATGATCTGCGTCAGATCGTCGAAAACGACAACCACTTCGCCGGGTTTCCCGTCCTTCTCCCGTAACCTGGTGACCTTTACGCCGATCTCTTTCTTCTCTCCATCGATGGAGAGGGAGCACTGGTATTCCTGCCCTTCAAGGTTTTGCTCGAAAAGCTCCTTGAGAGGTTCCTTGAGAGGGGAGAGCTCAGGGCTTTCGAGAATCTCTCCCGCTCCTTTCCCCTCAGAGTCTGAGGGAATCCGGAGAAGTTGCATGGCGGTGGCGTTTTTCTGGATCAACAGGCCTTGAGAAGAGAAGACAAGGATCCCCGCCCTTACGTTCTGAAGAATACTCTCCTGGAACTCCTTCCCCCTGCGGAGCCCGTCCTTTTGCTCCTCCATCTCCTTCCGGCTCTGGGCGATCTCCCGGATCATCTTGTTGAAGGAATCGATCAGAAGCTTGAACTCCCCCTCGGTCTCGTAGTGGATCGAGACGTTCAAATCCCCTTGGGAGACCTTCTTCGTGGCGGCGGCCAACCGCTCGATGGGGACGGTGATCTCCTTGGCCAGATGGATTCCCAGCCAAGAGGCGGCGAAGATGATAAAGAGGGTGACGAAGAGGAAGATGAGGATATAGGTGGAGGCGATAGGGTCTTTCAGGCTCTTGAGCTGGTTGTACTTACGGATGCTGAAGCCAATCTTGCGCAGGGGTTCGAACTTCTTTTCGTCCAGGTACTTGCCGGTGATCACCAAGAGGGAGTGGCCTCCCAGCTGAACCGAGGCGCCGCCGCGGTTGATCTCCCCGTTGCCGAGTTTATCGCTTCGGGAGATGGTTCCGTTGACGATTCCCTTGAGAATCAGATTCTCGGGGATACTCTTGTACTCCGAGAGGGGAAGTTCAGGGTTGAGAATGGTGACCAGCTCGGCGTTGTTGTCGTAAAAGCTGAGCAGGTCGAGGTTGTACTCCTTGATCTTCGTGATCAGAAAGTCGCTCAGGGCATTGTTCTCGCCTGGGCGGTAGATCTGTTTCTGGATCACCTCGTCGGCGATAACCTTGGCGAAATGGAGCGTCGTCGTCTCATACTCACTCTGGAGTAACTCCTTGAGCCCTTGGGATTCCTGCATGATCGATTCGATGGGAGTGTTGAACCATCCCTCGATGTTGCGGGAGATGATCCCGGAGGCGAAGAAAAAGAGAAGGAAGGCGGGAATCATGGAGAACCCGACGAAGAAGAGGACGAGTTTGCTCTTGAATTGAGCCCCTACAACTTTCCTTTTCTTCTCCAGCAGTAATTTGAAGATATTTCTACCCAAGACGAAGAAGGTGATCAGGAAAAGAAGTAGGACGACGATGAAGAGGGAGAAGAGTAGAACCGCGTCGCCGAAGACGACCGGAGAGAGGTTACGGGTCTCGCTGACGGCGAACCAGAGAAGGAGAAAAACAAGAAAAAGGACCGCCGCTAAAAGAAGAATAATCCGGGTTTTTCGTCGCATCTGGCTCCAGCTGAGGAAATCTTAGCATAATCCCTTGATCTTTACAAAGGGAGTGTCTATACTAAAAAATGTTATCTCAGCTGGAGATCCTTTCTGTTAGAGTAGGACCGTACATAGTGGGGATGAACCTGAGAGAAGTCAGAGAGGTCTCCCGCTTTACCGCCCTGCACCCTCTTCCCAAGGTTCCGCCCTTCGTCCTGGGAATGGTCAACCTCCGGGGGGAGATTTGGACTCTCCTCGACATGAAGAGGATCCTCCTCAAGGAACCCTCGTCGGTCCGGTCAGGAGAAGACAAGCTGCTGGTCACTCGCTACCCCTCTAAGAGGGTGGCTTTCCTTGTCGAAGAGATTCTGGACATTCTGGAACTCGGCGCGGGGGAGCTCAAACCCCTCAGAAAAGAGGGCCCCGGGAGGGAAGCCTTCCTGGGGGAGATCTACTACCGTAACAGGATTCTTCCGGTTCTCAACCTCGGGGGGTTGATTTCCCAAGACATGGAGAACCTGGCAAAGATTCCCTTTCAAGACTTTCTTGAGTGAGGTGGGAACGTGGAACGCTACGCCCGGAAGATACTCCTTCTGACACTCGCCTTCGCCTTCCTCTTTCTGGCGGCGACTCTTTCGCTCTCTTTCTGGGTCTACTGGAAAGGGTTCAGCCATGTCCAATGGAGGGACAGAATCCGTTCCTCCGGTGAGCGGATCACCGTCCTCTTCTCACAGGGGGACATTGATGCTCTTGTCCACCATGGTGGGGATACGACGAAGTTGGATGTTCTGGAGAAACTGACCGTTTACGAGTGCCGCCGTCTAGGCCTGAGCCGACAGGGGATCAGCGTGGTGGAGAAGAAGAGGGGAGGGGGGTATGTGAGAGTCTACCAGGCCGGCATGGCCCCCGGCGCCAAGGGGGAGTTCCAACCAACCTCCAGTAAGCACCTCTCCTTTTCCTTTTCCGGACAAGGTCCCTATTCCCTCTGGATTGAGCGGGGATCACCGCCCTCACTCTATCCGGCTCTCTTCAACTTCTTCCTTCTGTTGACGATTCTTTTGATCTCTCTCTCCCTGGGCTTGGCCTTCTGGATCAACAAGGGGCGTTACGCCCCCTTCACGCTCTGGGACCGCTTTTTTCAAGAAAAGGATTTCTCCCTCATGGCCCCCTCCTCAAAGGATCCTCCTGGTTTCGATGTGGCCAAGGGAGTCTTGAGGGATTATCGACAACTCTTGGACGTTCTCTGCCAGAACCGCCTCATCAACGGTGAGGAGAGGGCCGGAGAGCTCATGGTTCCCCTTCAATCTTCGATTCTCAAGGTCAAGGAGAACCAGGGGAAGGTGAAGCAGGGCCTTGAGGAGATCCGCTTCTTCTCTCAGAAGATCGCCTCCATCGAAGAGGAGACGGGGAAGAGGCTTAAAGAGATCTCCTACGCGGAGGAGAAGGCAAAATTCGCCTCGCTGAGGGAGATTCTCGAAGCCCCGATCAGCAGGAAGGCCGAATGGGATGGGCTCCTGAAAAAGATGAGAACCACCCTGGAAGAATCGATGGCCAACCTTCACCTGGTGGAGGAGGTGGCAGAAGAGAGCCATCTCCTCTCTATCAACGCCTCCATTGAGGCGATCTCGGAGGAGGGCAATAAGCGCTTCTCCGTCGTGGCCTCGGAGATTCGGCGTCTGGCCGGGGAAGTGAAGGAGGCGGTGCAGAAGAACCAAGGCTTGCTGGAAGAGCTGAGGCATCTTTTCGACAACCATGGCCAGCTGTATAACAAGCTCACCCTTAACCTGGAGGACGGCAGGAGCCAAGGCGTCAAGCTCCAGGAGGAGATGAAGAAGAGAAACGCCTTCTCCGACGAGGTAGAGGCCAACCTTCAAGAGAATATTCTCCTGTCCAAGAAGGAGGAGAAGAGCGTTTGCAGGCTTCTGGAACTTTACGATATGGAGTTTGCCTTCCTTCAAGACCTGGAAAAAAAGACCGACGAGGTCCGCCTCTTCTTCGAGAGGTTACAACCCTCTCTTTCGGCCGTTCAAAACATTTTGAAACAGGGAGGGCAGAGCCATGAAGAGAAGTGAGAGAGTCTTTCTGTTCCTTCTTCTATCGCTTCTGGCCCTCGTCTATTTCGTCCAAAACCGGACGGTGAGGAGGATGGTCGAGCAGACCAATCGTCTCGAAAGGCTCGACGAGGCCCTTTACCGTCAGGAAGAGCAGAAGGACCTTCTGATGGAGTTACGGCTCGCCCTCTCCAAGAGCGGAACAACCCTCACCGCCGAAGCGAGAGCCAAGATGGACGAACTCTTTCAAGCCATCGACGCTACAACTCTGTCCGAACCTCTCCGGGAGATAGCCCGATACGAAGAGGTTAAGAAGATGGTCTCCCAGGAGACTGGGGACTGGTCCACCCTTAGTCAGAGGGCCGAGAGGAGCCTGGCCACAATCTGGAACGGATATCAGAAGCAGAGCGAAGGGAACTACGCCACTATGAAGGGGCAGATGCAGGTTCTGCGAGAGATCAAGGAGACGAACCGGCGGTTCACCCTGATTCTCCTTCTCCTGGCGTTCTTCTCGCTCCTCTACATCGGGTACATCTTGAAAAAACGGCTCTTCACCTTCTTCTTGACCTTGGGCCGGATGACAAAGAAGCTCGCCGATCGGGATCTGGCTCTGGCCGAAGAGCGGCAGTACCTCGATTCCATGGTCCAACACTCTATGGGGGAGATCTTCGTCTACCTGAAGGCGATCGTCCATACCATGGAGAAGTTCATCGCTTCCCTGAAGAAGGCGGGGAACAAACTCTCCTCTGCCTCTATCGATATTCAGGAGTCCACGAAACAGCAGGCCACGGTGATCAACGAGGAGGCCGCCTCACTCAACGAGATCACCACCTCTGTCGAGGAGTTGAGCATTACGGCCAAGGAGATCGCCGACATCGCCGCAGAGGTAGATGCCGTGGCGGGCCAAGGGAAAACCATGGCCAAGAAGGGCGGCGACGTCATAGAGACGATGACCTCTTCGGTGAACACTGTTCACGAGAGCATCCTGGGGACGGCCCGACAGAACATCGAGACCGTCGAACAGTCCAAGAAGATCGACAGCGTTCTCTCGGTGATGGAGGATGTGGCGACGGAGATTCACCTCTTGGCCTTGAACGCCTCCATCGAATCCGCCGGAGCCGGAGAGGCGGGTAAACGGTTCGGTGTGATCGCCCAAGAGATCCGGGAGTTGGCGGACAATTCAAAAAACTCTATCGACACGATCCGCAAGCAGATCCTTGACTTCCACAACTCTTTGAACACCTCGGTCCTCTCCATCGAGGTCACCTCCCACAAAGTCTCCGAGATGTCCAAGGTCGTCAAGGAGGCGGGGCACTATTTTAAGGAACTGTTCGCCCTCATCGATCAATCGGCCCTCTACGCGAAAAACATCTCCGGAGCGACAGCCCAACAGAAGATTGCCTCGGAGCAGGTCGTCGCGGTCATGAGGGACGTCTCCAACGTCATCAACCTCTCGGCCAACGAGGTGACGAAGATCAACGCCAGCGTAGATCAACTCATGGATGTCTCCCTGATCGTCAACTCCCTGATCAACACCTTCAAGACCGATGACAAGCGGGCGATCAGGAATATCCTTGAAGAGATCCGGGAGGCGCCGGAGGTCGTTACAGAGGAGTACTCGAAGCTGGCGCCCCTCTTCCAGGAGAGCCTCAGACTCAACTCCTTCCTGGAGGCGATCTACTTGGCCGACGCCAAGGGGCATTTGGTGGAGCTGATCATGGAGGACGGTTTCAAGGGAGACGTTGAAGAGTTGAAAAAGGTCAACCCCCTTGAGAGGGACTGGTTCAAGAACGCGATGCTTGAGAAGGAGGTGGCCATTACATCCCCTTACCTCTCTCTGGCTACGGGAGAACTCTGCATCACCTTTTCGGTTCCCGTTATCCTGAACGGGGATTCCCGTTCTGTTATCGGAATCGATGTGAACTATAAACGATGGATTCGGGACAAGGAGAATGAGCTTTAACCGAGAGAGCTTTCGGACCAAGTTCCTCTCCGAGGTCCGGGAGAAGAGCGAACAACTCGTCGAGGGGATGCTTCTGCTGGAAGTTCACCCAGAGAACACCGATATTCTTCGAGAACTTATGAGGGCGGCCCATACCATTAAGGGCTCCTCGAAGATGATGGGGTACTCCGAAGCAGCGGAGCAGGCCCACGCTCTGGAACAGTGCTTCATGGACCTTATCGAAGGGCGGGTGAGCCTGAGCAAGGAGTATGTCTCTTCTCTCCTGCAGGGGATTGACCGCATCAAGAGGCTTTTTTCCGAGGAGGTCGCTCCGGCTCCCTCCTCCACTCCCTCCCGGGAGGAACCGTCCAAGCCGGAGAGCCTCCCGAAAGAGGAGAAGAGGGAGGACCGCTCCGAGCAGAGCCCCTCGGCCAGAGTTGTCACCACGACGCCTATGGTGAACTACCTGAGGGTCGGGGTCGACGACCTCCGGGAACTTGTCGGGAACCTTGAATCGGTCTTCCTCGACCTGAACACTCTTGGAGGTGTCTGGGAGACTCTCTCGGGAGGCACCCGTCGGGAGACCAGAGAGGTCTTCAACAAGGCCAGGAGCAAGCTCGATCAATCGATTCAGAAGCTGAGGGAACTTGAACTCGTTCCCCTCTCCACGGTCTTTGACCCTCTGCCCCGTTCGGTTCGTGACCTGGCCCTGGAACTCAAGAAGGAGGTCCAGTTCACCGTCGAGGGACGGGACACGGTGGTTGAGAAAAAGATCATCGAAGCCTTGCCGGACGCCTTGGTCCATCTGATCAGAAACGCCCTGGACCATGGGATAGAGACCCAGGAGGAGAGAAAGGCGAAGGGAAAACCTCCCATTGGGTCGTTGCTTCTGAAAGCGTACTCCCAGAAGGGGACCATCTATATTCAGATTTGCGACGATGGCAAGGGAATCGATTGGGACGGTGTCAAGGAGAAGGCTCTCGCCAAGGGGCTTCTCCCCCATCCGGAAGAGGTCACCCAGAGAGACCTTGTGAAGGTTCTCACCTCTCCAGGCTTCTCAACCCGTGAGAAAGTGACGGAGATATCCGGGCGGGGAGTGGGAATGGATGTGGTCTACCAGAGCCTTCAACGTCTAAAGGGCTCCCTAGGCGTGGATTCGAAGAAGGACAAAGGGACAACCTTTACCCTCTCCTTCCCCTCCACCCTCTCTCTGGTGGATTCCCTCATCCTGGAGACAGGGGGGAACCTCTTCGCCCTGCCCATCGTCAACATCGATCGGATCTACAAGAAGGAAAAGGTCAAGCTGCTCTCCAAGAACCAGAAAGTCTACCTCTTTTTCGAGAACAACGCCCTCCCGGTCTTGAGCCTGGCGAAACTCTTCAACAACGAGAGAGAGAACCCCCACTTTCTCGTCGTCTTCAACAACACCTTCGAGAGGGCCGTCGTCCTTGTCGACAGGGTCATCTGCAAGGAACCCCTTCTCCTGAAGGAGACGGGAGAGTTCCTCAGAGGGTGTGACCATATTCTCGGAGAGGCGTTGGCGAAGGGGGGACAGGTGGTTCCCGTTCTTGACCCGGGAAAACTTTTGGAGATGGTCAAAGATGCGGTTGGGGAGAGCGTTTTCGAAGAGAAGGTCCAGGAGAAGAGGAAGATTCTCTTACTGGAGGATTCGGATCTGACCAGGGCCGTCGTCGAAGACACCCTGATCTCGGCGGGCTACCTGGTTGAAACGGCTGTAGACGGTCTCGATGGAGTCGAAAAGCTCAAAGGGTTCAAGCCGGATATCATCCTCTCCGATGTGGATATGCCGAGAATGGACGGCTTCCAGTTTTTGAAGGCGATCCGAACTCTGGGCGATAAGACCCCCCTCCTTTTCCTCTCCTCCCGGGAAGGGGACAAAGAGGTTGAAAAGGCCATACAGCTTGGAGCGGAAGGCTATCTCTACAAGAGTGACTTCTCTCTGGAGGCTCTCCAGAATGCGTTAAAAAGGATGGGAATGGATGAACAAGAGAACCATTAAGGTGCTTCTCGTTGACGACTCGCCCTTTACGCTGGAATTTCTCAAGGGATTGCTTGAGAGTGATCCGGAGATCAAGGTTATGGATACGGCCGACAACGGCGCGGAAGGGTTGGAGAAGGCGATCAGCCTTCTGCCGGACGTTGTGGTCATGGACATCGAGATGCCCCTCATGGACGGGATCGAGGCGACAAAGAGGATCATGCAGCAGAAGCCTCTTCCTATCCTGATTCTGACCTCTTCCCTCAACACCAGACACCTCTACCGCTCACTGGACGCCATCAAGTACGGCGCCCTGGAGATTCTGAACAAGCCTACCCCTAGGCCGACGAAGGAGTGGCAGAGAATCGATGAAGTCCTCGTTCAAACCATCAAGAAGGTCGCTTTTTTGGAGAAGGGATCGATCATCCCTTCCCTCTACCCCGGCATGGAGGCCGACTATATCCCTGCCTCGGACTATTCGGCCATCGGCATCGCCTCTTCCACCGGGGGGCCGACGGTTTTAAACACCCTCTTCACGGGCCTCACTCCCGCGTTTCCTCTCCCGATCCTGGTGGCCCAACATATCAGCGAAGGTTTTGTCCAAGGGCTGGTGGACTGGCTCTCGAAACAGTCTTCCATGACCTTCAAGGTAGGCGAAGAGGGCGAACCCCTCAAGGGGGGAACGGTCTATTTCGCCCCCACTGGCGCCCATATCGCCGTTCAGGGCTCGAAGCTTAAACTCCTCTTCAGTGGGCCGGTCAGAGGAATCCTTCCCTCCGGGAACCTCCTCCTCGAGAGTCTCGCCCACTCCTTCGGTAACCGAAGCATGGGGATGATCTTGACGGGAATGGGGAACGACGGGCGTGAAGGGGCACATCTGATCCACTCCTTCGGCGGCCTCATGATCGCTCAGGAACCTGCTTCGGCTGTCGTTTCGAGCATGCCCATGCAGATCATCAAGGAGAAGATGGCCCGTTATATCTTGACCCCCCTACAGATCAACGGTGCACTCATGGCGATGGAGCGAGGAGAAAACCTATGAGGGTTCTCATCGCCGACGATTCTCCCTTCATCCTGAGCCTCCTGGGAGAGATCGTTCAATCCTATGGTTATGAGGTTGTTACGGCTGAAAACGGGATTGAAGCCTTGGAGAAGATCTTCAAAGACCCTCCGGACCTCATCTTTCTCGATGTCATCATGCCCTACATGACCGGTTATCAGGTCTCACGGGTCCTCAAGTCCGATCCTGTGACCCGGCCGATTCCGATCATCATCTTGACCTCCAAATCCGAAGCGGCGGACAAGTTCTGGGCCTACCAGGTCGGCGCCGACCACTACATCGTGAAGGACGAGAATGTCGACGCCATCGTCTCTTCCATCGAGGAGGTCCTCTCCAAAAAGGAGTGGAAGAGGGAGCGGGGGGAGGTTCTTAAGAGGGACTACTCCCCTCTGAACATCGTCTCGAAGGTGAACGATCTCCTGGACAAGAAGCTCTACGAGCTCACGATTCTGAACGAAGTGGGGAAGCTTGTCTCGGAGATCACCGATTTTAAGTCGGTCATATCCAAACTCGGAGAACTTTACAGCAAGCTCTTTTCCTACTCGCTCTTGGTCATTTTCCGAAAAGAGACGGCCTCTCTCATGGAGGCGATCGTCTATGTGAACAAGAGCGTATCCGCTCGGCGCTACGAGAGAATGAGGGAGGCCGTCGTCAGAAGGTTGGAGGAGGCCCCTTCCCCGCAGAGCCTTCAAGTGAGGGACATCTTCTTCGGCTCCTTCTCCCCTGAACTGGAGGGTGAGGCCGAAGGGGAGGAGGGCTTTCACTTCGAAGTGATCATGGGGGAGAACGAGGCCAAGGGGGCCGTGGCCATCGCCGCGGAGGGGGGGAAGAACCTCTCCCCCGAAGAGATCGGAAGGCTTCAGATCCTCTCCAACTATACCTTCCTTGTGGTGGAGAGCGCACGGCTCTACGAGAAGGTTCAGGATCTCTCCATTCGGGACGGTCTCACCGACCTCTTCAACCACAGCTTTGTCATCGAGTCTCTGAAGAAAGAGTTTCGGATCGCCCAGAGGTACGAACGTCACCTCACCCTGATCATGGCAGACATCGACTATTTTAAAAGGGTCAACGATACATACGGCCATCAGATCGGGGACGTCGTCTTGAGGGAGGTGGCTCAACTGATTAAAAACAACATCCGGGACATCGACTTGGCTGGACGGTACGGAGGGGAAGAGTTCCTGGTCATTCTTCCGGGGACCGGGCAGGAAGGGGCCATGGTGCTGGCGGAGAGGATGAGAAAAAAAATTGAAAACCTCAGGATTCCCCTCACCCCAGAGGGGTTCCGGGTGACCATCAGCATGGGATGCGTCGCTTTTCCTCACCCCAACGCGGACTCCCCTGCAACCCTCCTCAAGATGGCCGACACCGCCCTCTACGCCGCAAAGGATGGGGGGAGAAATCAGGTTCAACTCTACTCCCCGGACATGAAGAAGCCCCCGGAGCAGACAGCCTAGGAGAGCCGCAAGCCGGGCCCGTGTAGGGAGGGGCTCTGAGCCATTTCCCCCGTCGTCGGTGATTCCTTCGAAGAACCCTCTCCGGGGATCGCGGACTTGAACCTTCCTCCTCCCTCGGCTATAGTTGAAACATCCCGACCACTGCGGGCGGGATCTTTTCCCGCCCTCGCAAAGCGGAAGCGTACTCTATGGAGAAGAGACTCTTTCCCTTCTTGCTCTTTAAAACCCTGGGGGAGTTCTGGGCGGCCCTGCCGATTCTCGTGCCCCTCTACCTCTCCTGCGGCCTCAAAGCCAGCGAGGTCTTCCTCGTTCAGGGAGCCTTTGCCCTCACGGTTCTCATCCTGGAGATCCCTTCGGGCTATCTGGCCGACAGGTACGGGAGGAAGAGAAGCCTTTTGGGCTCGGCTCTCTTCCTCCCTTCAGGGGTTCTCCTCTACCTCAGGGGGTGGGGGCTTGGAGCCTTCGCCCTCTCCGAATCGGTGATAGGGATCGGCCAGAGCCTGAGGTCGGGAAGCGATTCCGCCCTTCTCTACGATACCCTTAAGGAGGAGGGCCGGGAGGGTGAATACACCCGTTGGGAGGGAAGGGCCTTCTTCTGCGCCAGAATGGGGGTTTTGGTCTCGGCACTCCTGGGAGGGTATCTGGGAACGGTTTCTCTCCGTCTGCCTTTGGTCGTAAACCTGGTGGTCTTCCTTCTCCTGATCCCCCTGGCCCTTCTGCTCAGAGAGCCCTCCGGGGAGAGGAGGGTCCGTTCGAAGCCCTGGAAGGACCTGGGGGCAGTCTGCAAGCAGGCCCTGAAGAGGCCTGAGCTGAGAAGAGGAATGCTCAGAATCTCTCTGACCAACGCCTGCCAGTTGACATCCCTCTGGGCCTCCTTTTTGGCCTACAGGGTCTGGAGGGTTCCCCTCCCTCTCTTCGGGCTCCTCTTCGCGCTCTTTCAGCTGGCCAGCGCCTTGGGGGCGGCTGGGGCGCACTCTTTTGCGAGGAAGGTCAGGCACTTCCTCTTCCTTCCCGGGCTCTTTTGGATCGCCCTGGGTCTCTCCTTCCGTCCTCTTCTCCTCCCCCTGATCCTTTGCGCCGCCTTCTTCTGGGGACTGGCCACGCCGGTCCTTCTGGACGATGTGAACAGGAGGGTGGAATCTTCTGTTCGTGCCACCCTCATCTCTCTGTCGAGCATGGGAGGGAGCCTCCTCTTCGTCCTTGTTTCGCCCCTCTTCGGTCTCCTGGCGGATCATCTCTCTCTGGGAGCCTCCTACCTCTTCCTGGGGTTTGTCTTCTCCCTGGGGACTCTTCTCCTCGGGCCTGGGGGCGAGAGAGCGGTGAAGAGAGGCGGTGGGGGGAAGACCCCCTCCTCTCAAGGGCGTGGGACCAGCTTGGAGAGACCCGTGGAGAAGGTGGTGACGACTCCCGGAGGGGTCTGCCTTTGGACGGAGTCCTTCGGTTCCCTTTCGGGCCGACCCCTGTTGCTGATCATGGGGGCCATGAACCAGGGTCTCTTTTGGCCCGAGGAGTTTTGCAGAGGCCTGGCCTCTCGAGGGTTTCTGGTGATCCGTTACGATCACCGCGACACAGGGGGATCGACGGTTCTCGACTATTCGAAGGCGCCCTATTCGCTTGAGGAGCTCACCGAGGACGCCCTGTCGGTTCTCGACGGTTATGGCTTAGAGAGGGCGAACATGATGGGGCTCTCCATGGGAGGGTACGTCGCCCAGATCTTGGCGGCCCGCTCTCCAGAGAGAGTGGAAAAGTTGATCCTTCTCTCAACGACCGCCGATCACCGCCCCTACATGGCCGCGACGACGGGAAGTAAGGGGGAGAGGGGCCTCTTGCCGCCACCCACGGAGGGTTTCCTCTCTTACCTGAAGGTCCTGGCGGAATCCCCACCCCAGACGGTGGAGGAGGAAGAAGCCGTCATCCTGAAGGGGTGGAGGGTTACCCACGGGGGGAGCCTCCCTTTTCGGGAAGAATCCATGCTCGCGCTGATCAGAAAATCCAGGGAGCGGTGCCGGGATGTTTCGGCGCCCCTTCACCACGCCTCGGCGGTTTTGGCCTCCCCTCCGAGGATGGACCTGCTTGAGAAGATCGTCGCCCCAACCCTGATCCTCCATGGTCTCTACGACCCCTGTCTGCCTGTGGAACACGGTCGGTACCTTGAGAAGGGGATCAAAAACGCGCGGCTGGTGGTCCTCGACATGGGCCACGCCTTCCTCCCGGAGATGTCCTCTCCCCTGGGGGAGCGGGTTGAGAGGTTCCTGGGAGAGGGGAGGGCTTAACCGCCTCGCAAAAGCCTCTGAAAAGGGGTTAAAGAGTGCGAAGTACTCCGTAAAGGTCTTCTACAGGGGAGAAGCCTCTGCCCCTGGGAGTCATCGACCTCTGGCGAGCACCTTGATGGCGCCGCTCCGGCTTCGGATGCGGACGTGGGCTCCCCCTTCGGGAAAATCGCCCTTCACCTCCACGGTTCCCTCTTCGCTCTTGAGGTCCAGCGTGAGGGGCGTTCTGTCAGGAACCTCAAGGATGACCGTTCCCGAGAGGGTCGTGATGTCAAAGGAGTCCTCGGGTTCGCTCTCCAGCAGAACCAGGATGATAGGGCCTTTCCCTGTGGAGAGGGTGAGTTTGCCTCCTACGTCCCGGGCGTCTATGGAGAGGTCCTCCCCCTGGATGCCGATTTTTCCCCTCAACCTTCTCAGGGAGAGGTCGCCTGAGGGGATAGTGCAAGAGAGGTCCGTCTCGAAAGGGGTGCGAAGGGTCGCCTTGATCTCGATGTCCTCCCGGACGGGCTTGTAGATCGAGGAGGTGAGCTCCAAGGCTGTGCCACGTCTCTGGAGGGAGAGGTCGGCGTCTTGGAGAAACTCGTTGGTCGTAGATGAAAGGGAGCCTTTAACCAAGAGCTCCTTGCGGTTCCAACCTTCGATGGCGACCAGGGCTTCCGGAAGGTCCACCCTGACCTCCGAGCCTGGTTCCAGGGGAGAGCTTCTCTCGAAGCTTCGGGAGGGGAGAGGACCGTCGCTGACAACCATGAGACAGCTTACCGAGAAGAGGGTGAGAGCTAAGAGAAGGGAGAGACGTGCTTTCATGGGGCACCTCCAGGAAAGGATTACCGGTATGGCTTGAGAGAGCCTCTCAACTCCCCCAGGGAGTCGCACCCCAGGGAGGGGAGGAGTTCCGAAGCCTCCCTCAAGATTCTGAGGGGAGCCTGGGGATCGACGATGGTGGCCGTTCCGATCTGGACTCCCGAGGCCCCGGCGACGATGAACTCCAGAAGATCGCGACCGGAGACGATGCCTCCCATGCCGAGGATGGGGAGGGAGACCCGCTGAAAAACTTTATAAACCATGGCCAAGGCCATGGGTTTGACCGCCGGTCCTGAGACGCCGCCGAAGAGGTTGTGGAGGATGGGACGGCGACTCTTCAGATCGACGGCGAGGCCGATGAAGGTGTTGATCAGGCTGACGCCGTCCGCGCCTGCCTCCTGGGCGGCGAAGGCGATCTCCTCGACTGACCTGGCGTGAGGGGAGAGCTTGGCGATGAGGGGACGTTTAGTCAGGGGACGGAGAGTGGAGAGAATCCCTTTCGTCTCTTCGGGAAACCAAGAGGGAGATCGACCTCCGGTCTGAACGTTGGGGCAGGAGAGGTTGATCTCGTAGAAGTCGATACGGGGGTGGGAGTCCAAGTACTCCACGACTCGGGCGTAATCCTCGGGACACTCCCCGGCGACGTTGATCCCCAGGGGAGGCTTGTAACGCTCCCAGAAGGGGAGGACCTCATCCCTGAAGCGAACCATTCCGATCCCCTGTAACCCAATGGCGTTCAACATCCCCGAGGGGGTTTCGTAGACCCTGGGGGAGGGGTTCCCCGCCCGGGGGGCTGGATAGATTCCCTTGGTGATGAAACCCCCCAAAAGGTCGAGGTCGATATAGGGCTCCAATTCGTAGCCGTAACCGGCGGTTCCCGAGGCGAGGACGACGGGGTTGGGAAAACGGAGGGGGCCGATGGAGAAAGAGAGATCACTCATCCCAAACCACCCTGGAGGCTTCGAAAACGGGCCCCTCTTCGCAGACTCTGACCATCTCTACCCCCCGGTCGGTGCGAACCTTTCGGGCGCAACCGTAGCAGATTCCTGTCCCGCACCCCATCCTCTCCTCTAAGGAGAGGTAGACCTCCGTGGGAAGGTCCTTGTAGAAGAGGGCGACTCTTTCGAGCATCTTCTCGGGCCCGCAGGCAAAGACCAGGTCGACCTCTCGGCTCAGGCCATCGACGACCAACCCTCGTTGGCCGAAAGAGCCGTCGTCGGTCCGGTAAGAGACCGGAAAATCGGCGAGGAAGGGCCGGAAGAGGAGAGTGCGGGCGGTCTTGGCCCCGTAGAGGAGGGAATAATCCCGTTTCGACTCTGCCAGAACAGGAAGGGCGGAGAGGAAGGGGGAAATTCCGCGTCCACCGGCGATCAAAAGGACACGGCCCGGTTTTTCGAGGGGAAAGGGGTTGCCCAGGGGGCCCAGAACTGAGAGAGTATCCCCTACGCGCTTTCGGGCCATAGACTCGGTTCCCTTTCCGACGACCTGGAAGAAGAGTTCGAAGATCCCTTCGTCATGGAAGAGCCTGCCCATGGAGAAGGGCCTGGAGAGAAGGGTGGGGGCGTCGGGATCGCGAACCATGAGGAAGTGGCCGGATCGGAGAGAGGAGGTCAGGAGGGGGGAGTGGAAGAAGAGGGAGAAGAAATCCTCCCGCCATTCCCTCTTGTCGACGATCTCTAGGGGTGTATAACCTTTCTTGTCCATGGTCTCCATCTTAGAGGAGAAGTTGTTCCCTGTCAACGGGAGCCGCGACTCCGGTGAAGGGAGAGGTAGTGGTGGATCGAGCGGGCGGCGGTTCTTCCGTCCTTTATGGCGAGAATCACCGTCGCTCCCCCCCGTACTGCGTCCCCTCCGGCGAAGATACCGGGAACGGAGGTGGCCAACTCGTCGGTTACCTCGATGCGCCCTTCCGGGCCGATGCTCAAGCCCGGGAGCGCGGAAGAGAGAATGGGGGTAGGAAGGGTTCCCAGGGCGTTGACGATCACATCGGCTTCGATCCGAGAGGTTCCCCCGGGAACGTCGACGGGCCGCCGACGTCCAGAAGCGTCGGGCTCGCTGAGCCTGGTGGCCTGACACTCCATCCCGACGACCCAACCGTGGGAGTCTCCGAGAAAACGGAGAGGCCTTGTTAAGAAGGTCATCTCAATACCCTCTTGCCTGGCATAGGAGATCTCGTCTTTTCGTGCCGGCATCTCCCTCTCGGTCCTCCGGTAGACCAGAACCACTCCCTTGGCGCCGAGCCTCCTGGCGGTTCTGGCGCAATCAATGGCCGTGTTGCCTCCTCCGATCACCGCCACCTTTCGGCCCCTGACGAGAGGAGAGGCCCCCTCCCTGGCCAGGTAGGCTTTCATGAGGTTGACCCTGGTAAGGTACTCGCCGGCGGAATAGACACCGTTGAGCATCTCCCCGTCGATGTTCAACAAGACAGGTTTGGGGGCGCCGGCGCCGATGAAGAAAGCCTGATACCCCTCCTCCTTCAACTCCTCAAAGGTGGCGGTCTTGCCGACGACGAAATCGGTCTGGATTTCGACGCCGAGCCTCTTGATCTCCTTGATCTCTGCCAGGAGCCTCTCCTTGGGAAGACGAAACTCGGGGATTCCTGTCATGAGAACCCCTCCGGGAAGGTGGAGGCTCTCGAAGACGGTGACGCTGTAACCCCACCGGCTCAGCTCACCCGCCGCGGAGAGGCTGGCCGGACCGGAGCCGATCACGGCGATTCTCTCCCGGGGCGTGGGGAGGGGGAGGGGAAAGCACCAACCCTCCTGGAGGGCGTAGTCGATGGCGAACCTTTGGAGGGCGCCGATGGAAACCGGAGGAAGACCGAGGCGGTTGTAGAGGCAATGCCCTTCGCAGAGCTCCTCTTGAGGGCAGACTCGCCCGCAGACCCCGGGGAGAACGTTGTTTTCTCTCAGAACCGAAGCGGCGCTCTTGAAGTCCCCTCTCTCGATGTTCTTGATGAAGGAGGGAATGCGAATCTCCACAGGGCACCCCCTCATACAGGAGGGGGTGGGGCAATCGAGGCAACGGGAGGCTTCGAGAAGAGCCTCCTGGCGCGAATAACCGGGGCTCACCTCGGAAAAGTCTTTGAGCCGCTCTTCCACGGGGCGGAGGGGAAGGGGAACCTTGAGGCGGGAGGTTCTCTCCTTTGCCGAAAGATTTGCACGAAGCTCTTTTCGCCAGAGTTCCTCTCTCTCCCGACGGTTCTTGTCGAAGGAGTCCTCTTGGGCAGGGATATCCTGGGAGGGTTTGGAGACGGCGGGGGAGAGTTGCCAAAGATCCTGGGCCTGCATTCTGGGAGCCAGGCTCTCCCAATCGATCTTCCGGATATCGAAGGAGGGACCCTCCAGACAGGCGAGGCAGAGACGATCCTCCACACGGACCCGGCAACTTCCGCACATCCCCGTCCCATCGAGCATGAGAACGTGGAGGGAAGCCTCGCCGGGAATCTCATAGGGGGCGGATTCATGGGCGATCCGGTGCATCATTTCCAGAGGGCCCGAGAGGAAGAGGCGCTGAAAACTCTCTCCGGCGCAAACCTTTTCGAAGAGAGCCTCACCGGTACCGGGGAAGCCGGCAGAGCCATCGTCGGTGGCCGTGAGGAACTGCAGGGGGAGGCTTTGAAAGCGGTCGGCCAGGAGAAGTTCCTCTCTCTTTGGCGCCGAAAGGAGTACGGAAACCCGGTTTCCTTCCTTGAGCAGTTCCTTGGCTAAAAGGTAGAGGAGAGAGCCTTCCGCCTCCCTTCCCACAAGGAGGGCATGCCCCCACCGCTCCTTGGAGATGGGGTTTCCCAGCGGGCCGGTGAGGGAGTAGAGCTCCTCTCCTCTCTGCCTCTCCGCCAGATGAGCTCCTGGTCCCCCCTGTTTTCTGTAAACCGTTTCGATCCATCCCTCCTCGGGAGAGAGATCGCAGATGGCCAAGGGAAGCCTTTCAGAACTCTCGTCGGGAATGACGATGACGAATTGTCCGGCTCCCCCCCTGCGGGCTATACGGGGGGCGTGGATACGGAGAAGGTTGTGTCGGGGCGACAGGGGTGTATTTGCTAGAATGACCGACGGCATTCGGCGCCTCCGGAAGGGATAGTCGGATTATACCATACCCTTGGGGGGGGAGGGCGGAGAACGCTGGAGAAGGGCTCGGAGGATGAGTCCGGAGAGTATCAGGGTCCCCCCGGCGAGTGTCCCCGAGGGGAGGCGCTCTTTCCAGATCCACCAGACCCAGAAGGGGTTCATGATGACTTCCAGTGTCGAGAGAAGAATGGCCTCCAGAGCCGTAACGTTCTGGATGGCCCGGGAGTAGAGAACGAAGGGGATGGCCAGCTGAAAGAGTCCGGCCAGGGAGAGGAGCCCCCAAGGAAGAGGGGCGAGGGGGCTTCGAACCAGGAAGGGAAGGCCGATCAGGAAGGCGAAGAGGTTTCCCCAGAAGACGATGATCAAGGGGTTCTGGTTTTTCCGCAGGCGCATGGAGAGGACGAAGAGGGCGCTGAAGATTCCGCAGAGCATCCCGGCGATGGTTCCTCTCAGCGCCGTCAGGGAGAGATGGGCGGAGAAGATCATGGCGACCCCGGCGATGGCGCAGAGGATAGCGAGGCCGTCGGTCAGGCGGGAGCGTTCTTTCAGAAGGAGGGGGGCGAGGAGAAGGACGTAGGCGGGCGCCGTGTTTTGGAGGAAGAGGGCGGTGGCGACGTTTGTCTGTAGAGTGGCGGTGACGAAAAAGAGAACCATTCCGGCGTAGGAGAAGGCCCCTAGGAGTTCTTTAAAGACCGGAAGGGAAGGCTTAAGCCAGAAGAGAAGGGAGAGCGCCGCGACCCCGCTGCGAAGGGAAGCCGCCGCCAAAGGGTGCCAATGGACGGGTTTCAGGAGAATCCCCGAGAGGCTCCAGAGGAGTGTGGTGATGAGGAAGAGGCCGACGGCGTGGCCGTGGGGGGTCTTAAAGGGGCTTGTGATCAAGAGGGGGCTCCTTTCCAGGCTCCACCCTCTCCTTCCGGGGGGGGAGGAAGTAGAAGTCACACCCCGTTTCCCCCCAGCGGAACTTCAGCCAAAGGGCTTCATCCAGAAAGGTCAGGGAGAGGTTGTTGACCTCTCTCTTTTTCTTAAGGAACCCCAGGAGATCAAGAAGCATCTCCTCCATCTCCTCCTTCCCCTCCATCTCCTGGGGAAGCCTGATTCCCCCTTGGAGGTCGGGGTAGAAGAGGGCGATCCGCTGTTCGATCTCCCGTTTGGAAGTCAAAAAGAACTGGACCCTGAAGGCGGGAAGGAACTCGTTGAAAAAGCCGATAAGGAGCCGAAGGTCTGAAGGGTCGGAGAGCAGCAGGCTGAGGGAGTGCTCCTTGATGTTGAACTCCAGAGGGAGAAGGCAGAACTCGACGATCAGCTCCTTGGGGACGGGTGTCTTCTCGGGGCTGGGAAGCTCTGGAGGGTGGGTTCCTTCGAAGTCGATGTAAGAGATGCCGTACTGTCGGGAGAGAGCGGCCAGAAGGTCCTTCTCTTGAAGAAGGCCTTGGGAGAGGAGAATCTCGCCGAGCCTGCGGGATGTCCGCTTCTGTTCGTCCAAAGCGGACTTTAACTCTTCCGTGTCGATCAGGCGACGGTCCACGAGGATCATGCCCAACTTCATCCGGCTCTCCATCCGATACTCCCGGGAACGGTGCATCTCCACGGTTCGGTTGATGAGGAAGAGACTGTGGCAAGAGGCGGAGCAGAACCAGCCGGAGGGTGTGAGCATCCCCCTGCGGGAGGGAAAGAGGACCCCTTCCAGCCAAGAGGGACGGTTCTTGTCGCAGAGGGCGTTTCTGCAAGAGGGCATACCCATCTTTAATACAGGGTTGGCGAAAAGTCAAGGAGCATTGACAAAGCAAGAGGATGGTCATAAAATGAAAAAAGTAAAAGTGTGGTGAGGCGGGAGTAGGAGCGGGAAAGGGTCTCGGCCTCTCCAACGGTTTTGACGGGAACGATGGCGACGAGGAGGAGAGTATGAAGAAGCGAACACTTTGTCTGTTGGTATCCGCACTCTTGAGCTTAGGTGTCTTCGCGATGGCCCAAGAGGAGCAGAAAGACCCGCAAGAACCGAAGGAGCAGAGAGAGACCGTGAAAAGATACGTCGACACTCTGCCCCTGATCCTGGCCAACGACGATTACTGCGGCATCGGCCTGAACGATCGAACCGTTGTCGGTAAAGTCTTCGCCGCCGAGGACAGCGACATCGCCCGGTCGATCTTCAGCATCCACGAGGTTCTTCTGGCCGACTTCGATACAGAGGCTCAACTCGAGAAGGGCGACCTCCTGGAGGTGATCAAGCCCGTGGAGACCGTCGATCAGGGGAAGATCGAAGGGCTTGTCAAGAACATCGGGATCGTACGGATCCTTTCCATGGACGGTCAGAGGGCCCGAATTCGAATCGAACAGCTCTGTGACGACTTGACCATCGGATCTCTGTTGGCCATCCGTCGGGATAGGGAGCCCCTCCTCGGTGAGGCGGAAGCGAGGCCTCTGCGGGTTGTCTCCAAGGAGCTGAAGGCGCAGGGAGGGATCCTCTTTCTCGGCGACAACGTCAGCGAAGCGGCGGAAAGCTATAAGGTCGAGATCGATGGCGGAAGAGCCCAGGGCCTTGAGAGGGGTAAGTTCGTCGTCTTCTTCTCCCAAGACAAGGTGAAGGGTCACGATGTCGTCATCGGCAACGGAGTTGTCGTGGACTCCTCCGAGGGCCGGGCCATCGTGAAGGTCTGGAAGCTGAACACAGCCCTTACCCGTGAGCACCGCTGGGGGTTGATGCCGTGAAGACGGCCCGTGTTCTGGTTGTAATCACCCTTCTCCTCACCCTCGTTCCCCTCCTTCAGGCTCAGAGTCTGGCGGAGGCGGCGAAGAAAGAGCGGGAGAGAAGGAAGAGAATCGATAAACCGGTGACTGTCATCACCAACGAAAACCTCGGAAAGAGTCAACCCGGGAAAGGGTTCGGTTATGTCGAGATTCAGGAGGCTTCAGAGCCCTACGTCGCTCCCGGAGGAGACCCCTTCGAAAAGGCCGCTCAAGAGAAGGAGCTTTGGCAGAGGCGGCTGAAGGACGCAAAGAGTGTTGTTCAAGAGGCACAAGCCGCTTGGGAAAAGGCGATGAGGGAGTTGGAAGACCTGAACCTGGAGAGGCTCAGGTCTCAAGACCCCAACCTTCAGATGGCCCTCCCTCAAAAGATCTCCGAAAAGGAGAGGGATATCCAGGAGAGGGCTGAGGCTCTCAAAGAGGCTCAACGGAGTCTCGAAGACCTCTACGAGGAGGCCCGCAGAAAAGGAGTGCCCCCCGGATACCTTCGCTGAGCCTTCCGTCCCCCGAAAAGGTTGAAAAAAAAGGGGAGCTCTGTTACAATGCTTTCCCCTCAAGGTGGCTTGTGGAGCGCCGGTATAGGACTATCCCTGAGCGGAGGTTTCCTTGAAGAAGAAAGACTTGGTGGAAGAGCTTTACCATAAGAGCCACCTCTCCTTGGTGGACTCCCGCCTCTTGGTTGACGCCCTTCTGGACGAGATGAAGCAGACCCTTCTTAAGGGAGAGTCCGTGAAAATCCGTGGTTTCGGTACTTTTCGGGTCGCGGACAAGAAGGGCGGGATGGTGAGAGACTTCCTCAACAACACGATGAAGAGCTCTCCCGGCGGAAGGAGAATCCGCTTTCGTCTCTCCCCTCTCCTGAGGAGTATCCATGAGCTACACCGATGAGCTGAAATCCGCCCTGACTTCCAGGACCAACGGCATCTACCTGATCTCTTGGGAAGAGGACCGGGTTGAGAAAACCCTTCGGTCCCTCTTCACCTCCCTCTTTCCGGAAGGGAAGGTCTATGTCTGGGAGAGCCTGCGCGGGATCGTTGACGAGAAAGACCAGGTTGTCTCCCCCGTTAAGGATCCCCGGGAGGCCCTTCTCTTCTTCGACGGGGCTGAAGAGAAGTCTCTCCTGATCTTCAAGGACTTTCACCTCTTCCTTCAGAACGATCCCCGCCTCGTGAGAAGCGTCAGGGAACTCCTCTTCCGACTCCGTAGAAGCCTCAAGTACCTGGTCTTCACCTCCCCTTTCCTCCAGATTCCTCAGGAGTGGAAGAAGGAGGTTGAGGTCATCGAGGCCCTGCTCCCTCCCAGGGAGGAGCTCCAGGGGCTTCTCCAGCAGATGGTTTCCCTCTACTCCAAGAAAGGGGTGAAGTTCTCCCTGACCGACGAGGAGATGGAGGAGACCGTCAGGGCCCTCCAGGGAATGACCTTCGAAGAGGCGAAAAGGCTTCTCTCGAGACTCTTCCACGGGGTGAAGGAGGTGGACTCTTCCCTGGTCGTCCAGGTTCAGGGGCAGAAGAAGCAGGTGATCATCAAGGAGAGCGTCCTTGAGTACTTTCCGGACAGGATCCCCCTCTCCGAGGTTGGTGGCTTGGGAAACCTCAAGGATTGGCTGACCAAGAGGAAGGGGGCCTTCTCCCCGGAAGCGAGGCGTTTCGGTCTGGACAAGCCCCGGGGAATTCTGGTCATGGGCATCTCCGGCTGCGGCAAGAGCCTCTCCGTCAAGGCCGTGTCGGCCCTTTGGAACCTCCCCCTCTTCCGGTTGGACATGAACCTTGTTTACTCGGGAATCGGAGGAGCCCCTGAAGAGGCTTTCAGCAGGGCCCTGAAACTTGTCGAATCCCTAGCTCCCGCCGTCCTTTGGCTGGACGAAATCGAGAGCGGAATCACCGACAAACAGGCCGAGGGGCCCAACTCCAGAATCTTGGGTTACTTTCTCACCTGGATGCAGGAGCATAAGTCGGATATCTTCATCGGAGCCACCGCCAACAGAATCGACAACCTTCCCGCCGAGGTTCTCCGCCGGGGGCGTTTCGATCAGATCTTCTTCGTTGACCTTCCGACCAACCGGGAGAGGGAAGAGATCTTCCGGGTTCATCTGAAAAAGCGGGGCAACGATCTCTCCCGTTTCAACGTTTCTCAACTGGCCCAGATCACCTCGGGGTGGAGCGGTGCTGAGATAGAACAAGTGATTGTCTCAGCCATGTACGAGGCTTACGCTAAGAAGCGCCCCTTGCAGGAAGACGATCTTTTCGCTATCTTTGGAAGCTCCTATCCCCTCTCCACGACCATGGCCGAACAGATCAAGAAGATCCGGTCCTGGGCCCACGATCGGGCCTACCGGGCCTCCGGGGAAATACCGGAAGTATGAAGACCCGGTGGGAAGTCCAGGAGGAGCATCCGGAATCCCGGGAGGCCGACTCCCTTTATGGCCTGCACCCTGTGATCTTCGATGTGATCCTCAACAGAGGGGTGACACAGGAGTCGAAGATCCACTCTTTCCTGAACCCGAAGATTTCCGACTCTTACGATCCCTTCCTTCTGGACGATCTGGAGGAGGGTGCCGAGAGAATCCTTCTTGCTAGAGAGCGCCGAGAGAAGGTTCTGGTGGTGGGCGACTACGACGTGGATGGGATCACCGGGACCACACTCCTCTACACCGCCCTTCTGGGGTTGGGGATTGAGGCCTCTTACTTCATCCCCCACCGGTTGATCCACGGGTACGGCGTCAAGGGCGAAGACATCGACATGGTCTTGGAACGAGGCGCCTCCCTGGTGGTTACCGTCGACAACGGGATCAAAGCCTACGATTTTGCGGCCCGGTGCAAGGAAGAGGGAATCGACTTGATCGTTACGGATCACCACATACCGGACTCTGAGCTTCCTCCTGCAACCTATGTGATCAACCCGAAGAGGGAGGGATCTCACTATCCCTTCAGGGATCTCTCCGGTGTCGGAGTCGCCTTCAAGCTTGTCCAGGGGCTCTACAGGAAGTGCGGTCAGGGCGCCCTTCTCGACTCTTTCCTCAAATGGGCGGCGATCGGTACGGTTGCCGATATCGTCCCCTTGGTGGACGAGAACAGAATCTTCGTCAGGGAGGGGTTTCGAAGCCTTTCCGACCTTGCCGACGGTGGGCTCAAGGCTCTCTTGACGGAAGCCGGCGTCAACCAGCAGACAATAACCGCGGAGGACGTCTACTTCCGGATCGGGCCAAGGATCAACGTCGCCGGAAGGCTTGAGGATCCGAACCTCATCATGGAGCTCTTTCTCGGCCAAGGGAGCGAAGCCACAACGATAGCCCAAAGCCTCAACACCCTCAACAGCCGTCGACAAAGCATAGAGCAGAAGGTTCTCAAGGAGGCCCGCCGGCGGATAGAGAAGGAGGGCCTTTTCAGAGACCCTGTCATCGTTGTCGAAAGCGATGATTGGCACCGCGGGGTGATCGGGATCGCCTCGACCAAGCTTGTCGAGGAGTATGGGCGTCCTGTCATCCTCGTGGCCGTGGAGGAGGACGGGAGAGGCTACGCTTCCGGGCGCTCCGCCGGGAACGTCTCCTTGATTGATAAGATCGAAAGGCTCAAAGAGCTCTTCGTCCTTAAGGATGGGAGTCTTAACTACGGCGGGCACTCCCAGGCCGTCGGCTTCTCGCTCCCCTGCGAGAACATCTCCCTCCTGAGGGAACGCATCCGGGAAACCTTCTCTCCCGATGAGACCGCCATAGAGAAGAGGTACAGGGTAGAAGCCTTTCTGGAGCTCAACCAACTGGACGATTCCTTCTTTGACTCCCTTCAGCGGCTTCTCCCCTTCGGCTTCGGAAACCCCAAGCCCCTCTTCGGTCTCTTAGAGGCTCAACTCTTAGTGAAGTCTTCGCGGCATGGAAGCAAGAAGATCCACCTGGAGGTTGAGAAGGGGGGGAGGTCTCTCCCCGGCTACTTCTGGGACCGTCCGGGCCTGGAGATTCAGTCAGGGAAGAGGACACTCCTCTTCTTTCCCCACCGCAACTCCCGGGGGGAGATCTCCCTCGAGGTCGTCGACTCTAAATGAAGAGCCGTAAGGTCTTCCTCCTCCTTCTTGTCCCCCTCTTGGCCCTTCTGGCCGCCCTCTTACTCCTGAAGCCCTTCAAGGGAGGAACCGCCTCTCGAAAAGGGGGAAATGTAGAACCGCCCTTCACTTTTCGCAAGGTGCTCAAGGGGAAGACGGTCTTTCAGGTCAAAGGGGCAAGGGTGAAGCCCGGAGAGGCGGGGAGGATCGAAATCGAAGGGAACGTCGTCTTCTCCCTCGAGAAGAAGGGGGAGGCCCTGCGACTTCAATGTGACAAACTGTCGGCTACAGCGGATTTTAAGTGGATCCTCTTCCAGGGGAACGTCGTAGTCGTCGGTAAAGGCATGACCATCAAGACGGAGCGGATCGATTACGAAGATGGACGTTCTCTGAGTTCCCAGAAGCCGACCACCGTTCAGGGCCGTCTCTTTGGGTTCCACGCCACCTTCTTCTCCTACGACTTGACCACGGGAGACCTTGCCTTCGGGGGCATCTCCCAGGCCAAGATAACTCTGCGGGGAAGGTCCTACGATGTTCAAGCCTCCCACATGGTCCTCAACAACGCGAAGAGGCTTCTTCAGATATGGGGGAGTCCCCTCACCTTTCGCTCAGACCGTGAGGAGTACCGGATGCCCCAGATGACCCTCTTCTTCGACGGGAACCAAAATTGGACGAACGGGGAGGTCCTTCAACCGGAAGGATTCTTGGAAAGGGATGGTTTTCGTCGAGAGCTCAACTGCGCCCGCTTGGAGATGACCTTTCAAAAAGGGAAGCTAGAAGGGGCCCGTTGCTTTGAGGGAGCTCGGTTGAAGGAGGTCAAGGGAGAACGCTCAAGGGTCTTCCAGGCCGCGGAGATGCTCTTCCGTTTCTCCAGCCAAGGGCAGGCCGAGAAGCTCTCCGTTCCGGTCCCCTTCGGAATGGAGACCTACCTGGGGGAGAAGAAGATCGGTCAGGGAGGGGCCGCCTCCCTAGAGGCCTCCCTGGGCGAAGGAGGGGAGATCGAGAGGGCCCTCTTCGACGGGAAAGGGGAGCGGGTGGTCCTGATCGAGGGATCCCGCAGGGTCTGGGGGCACAAGGTGACCGTAGAGGGGGCAAAAGAGGAGACCACTCTCGAGGGGGACGGTGGAGTCTTGGAGGAGGGGAACCAGTTCGTTCGAGGGGAGAGTCTCTTCCTCGCCCCCCGAAGGGACTATCTGACCGCCCGGACCAACGTTCAGGGGAGGGTCGAAAAGAGCGGCCTCTCCTATGTCTGCCGTTTTCTCAAGAAGGAGAAGAACAACCTTCGTCTCGAGGGGGGAGCCTTTCTCAGGGGGCCCCAAGGGGAGATCTTCGGCAACTCCGTGCTCATGGACCTCAAGACGGAGGCCTTAACCGTCGATAAAGGGTGGGTCAGCAAGGAGAACCTGAGGTTCGAGGGTGAGAGGCTGGAGAAGCGTGGAGGAGTCTTGAAGTCCAAGAACAAGACCGTTGTCACCACCAAGGAACTCACCCTTCGAGGCGGAGCCGGTGAAGTGGTGGAGAAGGACGGTAAGAGCGAGAGCTTCAACCTTGTGGGCGGCGTACTCTTTTCGACACCTCAGGGGAAGGGAAACGCCGACAGAGCGAGGGCGCTGTTGGCCAAGAACCTTCTCTATCTGGAAGGTCACGTCCTCTACCAGCAGAAGGGGAAGGGGGACCTGACCGGTGAGAAATTGACCCTGAACCTCAAGGATGGTACAATGGTGGCTCAATCGGAGAGGGAACAGTCCACCGAGGTCGTCATTGAGCGGAAGCGTTGATGATCAAAGCCGAAGGGTTGATGAAGAAGTACGGTAAGCGGACCGTGCTCAAGGGTGTCGATATAGAAGTCGATCGTAAAGAGATCGTCGGCCTCTTGGGACCGAACGGTGCGGGTAAGACCACCGCCTTTTCCCTCTTACTCGGCCTCATCTCCTCCGACGGTGGGAGTGTCTTCCTCGACGGTGTTTCCTTGCAGGGATGGCCCATGTACCGCCGCGCTCGGGCGGGGATCGCGTTCCTTCCCCAAGAGAGCTCTATCTTTCGGGGGTTGACGGTGGAAGAGAACCTTCTCGCCGTTCTGGAAACGAGAAGGGAGAAGGGGTTCAGCCCCCATGGGGCGGCCCGTCAGCTCATGGAACGCTTCGGCCTTCTCGCCCTTGCCAGGCAGCTCTCTTCGACTCTCTCGGGGGGGGAGAAGAGAAGGCTCGAGATCGCTCGGGCTTTGGCCCTCTCCCCGAGCTATCTCTTCCTCGACGAACCCTTCACGGGGATCGACCCGATCGCCATCGGGGAGATTCAGACACTCCTGGGAGAGCTGAAAAAGGAGGGGTTGGGAATACTTGTGAGCGATCATAATGTTCGGGAAACCCTAAAAATCACGGAAAGGGCATATATTATAATGGACGGCCTTGTCATCCGTCGGGGCAGCCCCGAGGAGCTTGTCAGGGACCCCTTCATCAGAGAAAAATATTTAGGCAGGGAGTTGAAGATAGAAGGATGAAACGTTCCATAGGCATGAATATCTCTCCTTCTCTCAAGCAAAGCCTCAACCCGGCGGTCTACCAACAGCTCAAATTGCTCCATCTCCCTTTCTTAGAGCTCGTGGAGACCGTGAACATGGAGTTGGAAGAGAACCCCCTCCTGGCCATCGACGGCGAAGAAACGGAAACGCCCTCATCCCAGGAGGGCGCCGACTCCCAAGAGGCGGTCGAAGAACCTCAAGGGGAGAAGCCACAAGAGGACGAGCCCTTCGAAGAGAGAAACTCTCTGGACCTCGACCTGATCAAGGATTTCTTCGAGCGGGATGACGAGCCCTCCTTTCTGAGCCAGAGGGAAGAGGGGGACGAGAACCTCTGGGAGAAGATCATCCCTGCGCCGGAGTCTCTCTGGGAGAAACTGACCTTTCAGGCGCGTCTGGAGTTCGACGATCCTAAGGCCCTCTTGGCGGCGGAGTTTCTGATCTACAACCTCAACGAGAAGGGCTTTTTGAACCTCACCGAAGAGGAGACCGATACGTTCCTCGAAGGCTTTGCCCTGGAGGCAAACCCCTTCGGTCCTGAAGAGTTGGAGAGCGTTCGACGGCGGATTCAAGCCTTCGATCCTCCTGGGCTCGCCAGCCGGGATGTTCGGGAGTGCCTCCTCTTCCAGGCGGAGTTCCGGAACTCCCCTGAAAGTGAGGGAATCAGGGACCTGCTGGAGAACCATTTCGACCTTTTCCTCAAGGGAGATCTCGCGGCGGTTGGTCGCTCCATGGGGATCGAACGGGAAAAACTCGACCGTATTGTCGAAGAACTGAAGAAGCTGGAGCCCTACCCCGGGGAGGTCCTGATTCAGACCAAGACGGAGTATGTTATTCCCGACGCCGTTGTCCTGAAGGAGGGAGACGGTTACGGGGTCTACTTGAACGACGATCAGATCCCCCGATTGGCCTTGAGCGGTTACTACCGCAAGCTTATCGACCGGATGAAGTGGAAGAGAGGGGAAGAGGCCCGCTACCTGAGGCAGAAGTTAGATAGGGCCATGGCCTTCATCCACTCTCTGGATTACAGGAACAGGAGCCTCTACAAAGTTGCAAAGGCGATCGTCGAACGGCAGAAGGATTTCTTGGAGAGCGGTCCCTCCGCCATGAAACCTATGAAACTCAAGGATATCGCCGGAGACATCGACCTTCATGAAACCACGGTGAGCCGCGTCGTTTCCCAGAAGTATATGATGACCCCTCTCGGCCTCTTCCCCATGAAATTCTTCTTCACTTCGGCCTTGAAAGGAACCGGAGGGGAGGAGCTCTCCTCTCTCTCCATCAAAGAGAGAATCAAGAGGCTGGTGGAGGGCGAGGATCCGGGAAGGCCGCTCTCCGACGATAAGTTGACGGATATCCTCCTCTCCATGGGCGTGAAGATCAAACGAAGAACAGTGGCAAAATATCGGGAGGAGTTGGAGATTCCCTCCTCTCTGGCAAGAAAAAAAATAAAAAAAGGGGTGAAACCATGAACTTCAAACTCACAGGAAGAAACGTAGAAATCGAAGAGGCTGACCGGGAGTATTGTCTTAAACGTCTCGGAAAGATGGAAAAGATTGTCTCTCAGATTCTCGATGTTGAAGTGGTCGTCTCCAAGGAGCGTTTCACCGCCATCGCCGATATTACCCTTAAATCGAAGATCGCCCTCTTCAACGCGAAAGAGAAGGGGAAGGATGTCAAGAGCGCTTTGAACGCCCTCTTCGATCTTCTGGAGCTTCAGGCCAAGAGGGAGAAGGAGAAGCTGACGACGAAGAAAAAGAAGAAAGAGGAGTCTCCGGTGGTCCAGGAGGAGAGCCTCCGGGAGGAGCCCACCCTGGAGGTCTCAGACAGCTTCAGCACCAAGCCCATCACCTTGAAGGAGGCCCTCGGGTTCCTGAAGGAGAGCTCCGAAACCGTCTACGCTTTCAAGAACATCGACAACGGATACTTTACAGTCCTCTACAAGAAGGGAAAGAAGCAGACTGCCATTATCGAGATGAAGGGCTGAGAGGGAGGCACCCATTGGATGAAAAGAAGGTCATCTTTCTTTCGAGTCTTAAAAAGATAGACGCCCTGGAAGAGATGGTGAAGGCCCTGCGGGAGCGGGGCCTTCTCTCCCGGAGCGAAGGGGTTTTCGAAGACCTGAAGAAACGGGAAGAGTTGGGGAGTACCGGAATCGGAAGGTCCATCGCTTTACCCCACAGCCAAGGCGAGGGGATAGAGAAGCCTCTGATCGCTCTCGGCGTGAGCAGGAAGGGGGTCGACTACGATTCCGGCGACGGTCTTCCCGTCCATCTTCTCTTCCTTGTCCTTTCGCCGATGAAGCCGGCGGGCCGTCATCTGGAGCTGCTCGCCGCCGCGGCACGTCTGGCCAAGACCCTCTCCGGCCGTTTAGCCCCCTACCTTGAGAGTGGAGACCCTGAGAGATTCTTCGAAGTCTTGAGGCAAGAGGCCTCCCGCTTCTAATGGAAGAGAACCTGGACAAGAGGGTCACCGTGGAGACCCTCTACGGGTTTCTGAAGGAGAGGCTCTCTCTGACCCCTCTGGCCGGAGGCTTAGGGAAGGGGAGGGACGTCAGGAGTCCCCGGGTCCTCTACCCCTCGGTCTTGCTCAGCGGCTACGGGGAGCAGGATACCCGGGAGGGGATTCTCCTCTTGAGCGATCCCTTTCTCGAGAGGTTCGAAAAATCCCGTCCTGAAGAGAAGGAGAAGCTCCTCAACCGCTTTTACACCTCCTCCATCCCCTGTGTCATCGCCGTCACAGGCGAGAACGTGGATCCTCTTCTGCTCTTAGAGTCCGAACGCCGGGGCATACCGCTCTTTCGCTCGGAAGCCCCCTTTCAATCGGCCGTGGAGGGGTTGACGGTCTTTCTCTCCCGGCGCCTGACGGGAGGCCACCGGATCCACGGTGTCATGATGGATATCTACGGTGTTGGTGTCTTAATCCTTGGCGATTCCGGAGTCGGAAAGAGCGAAAACGCCTTGGACCTTGTCATGCGGGGGCACAGGTTAGTCTCCGACGATGTCGTCGAGATATATGAGACGTCCGGCGGAGATCTGGCCGCATCTTCTCCGGAACTCACGCGGTATCACATGGAGATTCGAGGGTTGGGGATCATCAACATCAAGGATCTCTTCGGAATCTCCTCCATCGCCGAGGAGAAAAAGGTACAGCTGATTATCTCCCTGGAGCGGTGGGATTCTGCCAAAGAGTACGAGAGGCTCGGTTGGGAGATGAAGAAGAAAACCCTCCTGGAGGTGGAGTTCCCCTGGATCGAGATCCCCGTAGCCCCTGGGAGGAACCTTTCCGCCATCATAGAGGTGGCCGTGAGGGTCTTCTTGCTCCGTCAGATGGGAATCAACCCGGTTCGGGACATCGATCGCAGGATCAGGGAGTGGAGTGAAGAGAATGACGACCAGTAGCCCTATTCTCATCATCACCGGGTATTCGGGATCAGGAAAGACGACCATCTCCAAGATTCTCGAGGATATGGGATATTTCTGTATCGATAACCTGCCCTTGCCCCTCTTTCATCAGTTTATGGAGATTATCGCCAAGACCCGCTCCGAAGAGCTGGAAAAGCTGGCGATGGTCGTAGATATCCGTGAAAGGCGTTTGATTCAAGGGTTTCCCGATTTCTACAACGGATTACGCGAGAAGGGGCTTCCCCTCTCAATTATTTTCCTAGATGCCACCAGGGAGGCTCTGATCCTGAGGTACAAGAGGACCCGTCGGCCACACCCCCTCTCGCTGGAAGACGGCAAGACTCTCGAGGAGGCCATCGATGAGGAACGGGCTGTTCTGGAGCCCCTCAAGGCTCTCTCCTCCTTGGTGATCAACACCTCGGACAAGACTCCGGAGCAGTTGAAGGTCATTCTTCAGAACAACCTGGTGATCGAGAACCAGGAAGCGACCTTCTACCTGACCGTGGAGAGCTTCGGCTTCACTCACGGAATCCCCGAGGGGAGCGACCTTGTTCTGGACGTCCGCTTCCTTCCCAACCCCTACTATATCGATCAGTTCAAGAGCCGGACGGGGAAAGAGAAGGAGGTGAGGGATTTCCTCTTCACCTTTCCCGAGATGTGGGAGTTCATGGAGAAGACCACGGCCTACCTCGGGTATCTCGTCGAAAAGAGTCGTAAGGAGAGGTTCTACCTGACCTTGGCCGTTGGCTGCACCGGAGGCCGACACCGTTCCGTCGTCGTGGCGGAGGAATTGGCGGAACATTTTCGGCAGAAGGGGTATAAGATTCACCTGATCCATCGGGATATAACGAAATAGGAGGAGTTTCATGATCGGAGGCGTCATCGTTACCCATGGTTTGCTGGGTCAGGAGCTTCTCAACGCCGTCAAGGGCATTGTCGGGAAGATCAGCTGCTTGGAAAGTGTCTCCATCGGCTGGGAAGACGATGTGGACGAAGGGAAGGGGAAGATCAACAAGGCCTTGAAAGAGGTCGACCGGGGCTCGGGGGTAGTCCTTTTTACCGATATGTTCGGGGGAACCCCTTCCAACATGGCCTTTTCCTTCTTAGAAAAAGGGAAGGTGGAGGTCATCACCGGGACCAACCTCCCTATGCTTCTCAAGTTTACCTTTGTTCAGAAGAGCACCGATCTGGCCGATGTCGCCAGGAGCGTTTACGAGGATGGGAAGAACTCCATCTATCTGGCCAGTCGAATCTATGAGAAACAACAGGAAGAGAGATGATCGAAAAGTCTCTGACAGTGGTGAATAAACTGGGGCTCCACGCGAGGGCCTCGGCCAAGTTGGTCAACCTGACAAACCGCTACCAGTCAAAGATCAACATCCGTTTCAGGGGAAACGATGTGAACGCCAAGAGTCTCCTCGGACTCCTGACCCTCGCCGCGGGCAAGGGTTCCCAGGTGCTCGTGACCCTGGAGGGAGAAGACGAAGAACCCGCGCTGAGAGCGATAACCAAACTTTTCGAAGAGAGGTTCGGAGAGAAGGAGTAAATGAAGAGCGAGAAGAGGAAGGGTTTCGCCGCCTCTCCTGGAATCGGCTTCGGCTCGGTTTTCGTTCACCGCCTCGCTTCGGACTTCATCTTCCGGGAGACCATTCCCACGGTGGCCGTTCCCGGTGAGGTTCAACGCTTTCGAGAGGCCGTGCAACGTTCCATCCATGAGCTGACCCTTCTGAAGGAGGGGATGGAGAAAGGGAAAGGGAAGGGAGCCGGTCTGATCATCGAATCCCAGATCCTTCTCCTTCAGGATGAGGAGTTGGTAAGGACGGTCAGCCAGACCATCGAGGAAGAGAAGGTCCGGGCCGAGTGGGCCCTTCACCTCTTGAGGCGCCGCTACCGGGACCTTTTCCAGGAGATGGACAACGAGTACATTCGGGGGAGGATCGCCGATATCAACGATGCCTTCAACCGCCTGCTGGGGAACCTGAACGGCCATAGTCACCCCTGTCCTGAG
>Ga0208826_1000593_pt1 | contig 36363 bp, 47 predicted proteins | sample AD_UKC115_MetaG_FD_184451 | JGI IMG/M metagenome (GOLD analysis project Ga0208826, IMG submission 184451) | Active sludge microbial communities of municipal wastewater-treating anaerobic digesters from Hong Kong - AD_UKC115_MetaG (SPAdes)... | ecosystem: Engineered > Bioreactor > Anaerobic >...
CCCGTTTACGGACCTGAACGATCAGCGCGTTGAAGTTCGCCGCCTTCGCCGCGTTCACCATCTAGGTAACCTGTTCGTGGGTCTTGATCCCTGGATGGAATGCATCGACGTAGAGGCCGCGGAACTCCTCCGCGTGCATCGGGAGCGCACATACAAGCGCCGCCAGTGCTAGCGCGAAACGGAAAACGACCCTCATGCTGCGTACCTCCTGTAGTTCGGCAAGTAGCCAGTGCAAGCCGTACTACTACACAAGCGGTACATCAGGGGGAAGAGGTCTTGCGGGGCGCGGGTCTTGCGGAGCACAGGTCTTGTTGGGAATCTGCATAGTGCCTACACTGGTATTGCCTGTTTGTCACTATGATACTGATAGGTTACTCGGTCGTCAATGACCGCTGCGTGATATCTTTGCGGCATTATGGTGAAGCGCCTACCCCACTGGCTACCTAGTGCGTACCAATCGCTATCAGAGTGATCGGTACTGCCCTCTACGACTCAGGATAGATATGAGATGCTGCCACAGGCACATCCGGGAGGCGTGCCGCGCCTGAACGCGTTGGGGTCACGTTTGGTCGCAGCCGTGCTCTGGGAAACCCGAAGTGTAGAGTCCGGAGTGTAGAGTGTTGAGATGGGAGGAACACCATGGCTGCGCCGGAGAGAGTTTTCGCGGGACGTCATGTCAACCCCGGAGCGATACGCGTGCCGGACGGGTTCGTCATCGAGGCTGTCGCTACCGGCCTGAACATCCCGTCGGGCGTCGAGTTCGATGAGGAGAATGACATCTTCATCACCGAGATGGGCTCCCTGTCGGCATCGGCATATCAGCCGGGCCGAGTGATCCAACTGCGGCCCGACGGCAGTTCGCTCGTCGTGGCCGACCGATTCCGCGGCGCGCTGACGGGGATCACGTACGTTCGGGGCTCGTTCTTCGTCTCGGAGCACGCGGTCCCATCAACGGTATGGCAGGTGTTCGGCGACGGCTCGATGTTCCCGGTGCTGGAGGACCTCCCGGGCGGCGGCGACCATCCGATCTCCGGGCCGCTCTACGCGAACTCCGAACTGGTGTACGTGGGCGTCGGCTCGATGACGAACTCCGGAGTGGTCGGGCCCGACAACGAGTGGTGGCTGAGAAAGCATCCACACCTCCACGACATCCCTGCGGTGGACGTCACTCTCGCCGGCAGGAACTATGACTCGCCGGATTTCCTCTTCGGCAGGGAGACCGCGCATACCGGTCCGTTCAAACCGTTCGGCGCTCCCTGCGTCGAGGGCGAGGTCGTGCGCGGATCGATCCCGGCGACGGGCTGCATAGTGCGCGCCGATCCCCGGGACGGCGAGGGCATGGACGTGATCGCCTGGGGCCTGCGGAAGGTGACCTGTCTGGCGGCCCACCAGGATGGACGGATCTTCTGCGCAGACATCGGGATGGACGAATGGGGCAGCAGACCGGTCGCGGACGGACGGGAACGCATCTGGTGGGTGCTGGACAATGCCTGGTACGGCTGGCCCGACTATGCGGGCGGCATGCCGGTGACGGCCGCCCACTTCAAGCCCCGCAGCGCATCTCAGCCGGAGTTCCTGCTGAAGGATCACCCGATGGACAACCTCATTCGCGAGCCGGTCGTGACTTTCCCACGCGGCACCGGCCTTGCGAAGATGGAGTTCTCGAGGAGCCGCATGTTCGCCGATGAGAACATCGCGTTCCTGGCGCTGAGCGGCGATCATCACGGCATCAGCGATCGAGGGTTCAGGGTGATCGCGCTCAATGTGAACACAGGCGAGACGGAGGACTTCGCGACGAACATCGACCCGGGGCCGGCATCGATGACCCGCAGCGGCGGATTCGAGCATCCGATAGACGTGCGGTTCGACCGCACGGGGGAGACCATGCACATTCTCGACCTCGGCGTGATCGAGATGACGCAGAGCGGACCGAGTGTCGCGCCGGGAACAGGCGTCCTCTGGCGCGTGAGCTGGGTGGGATAGAGGAGCAGGGAGTGTAGAGTGTGGAGTGAAAGGGTGTCTGCGAGTTCACTCCGCGCTCCACACTCGTCACCGTACGCTCGACACGGCCTCCTGCAGGTAGGCGTACGACTGCTGTGCGTGGCGGAGCATGGCGGACAGGTACTCCTCGACATCCTCATCGGGCGCATCGAGCGCGGCCTCGCCATGCTCTATCACCATGTCGAGATGGCGCATGCACTCCTCTATCAGGTCGGACAGGTCGGGGGCTTCGGTGATGCCGAACGCTCCATCAAGCTCCTCAGCATAGTCCTGCGCGGCGTCGAGCGTCTGCTGGACATGCTCTCGTACCTCTTCGACATCGGAGACGGCAAATGCCTCGTCGATGTGACGCAGCATCTGCTGCGCCGGAACATTGGCGTTGAGCAGGTAAGTCTGTTCCTCTGCCATCTGCAACCTCCTCGGAAAGCCCGGATCGTTCTACCGATCGGCGCAGTTGCCTGACCGCGCCGCGTTGGTTGATACCCGATGGGGAAAAAGTGATAAACTCACGGGCGACAAATAGTGCCGTATTGTCTTGACAACATCACCGCGTTGTGCGAAAATCTCCCCGGCACGCACTCTTTATCGCAGCCCGACCTTATACCTCTCATACTGCCACTCATACCACGAGCGCCGTGCCTGCATACCATCTCTGCCTTGAAAGTCAATAGCAGCACCGGAGTACCCAGCATGGAAGTTGTAGTCACGCTGAACACGCGCCTCGTGGACGGCACGCCGGTCATCGATGTGGACGGTGAGTTGGACCACGCAGGACTGCCCGAGTTCAGGTCGGAGGTATCGAACCTGATCGAGCAGGGGCACAGGAATCTCGTAGTCGATATGTCGGATACACACTTCATGGACAGCGGCGGACTGTCAGGGATAGTCTACGTGATGAAGCGACTGGCCGTATTGAAGGGCGGCGTCACGCTGGCAGGCTGCAGCGAGCGGATCTTTCGCAAGCTGGAGGTCAGCGGATTGACCCAGGTATCCGATACACTGAGGTTTGCTCCTTCGGTAGAGCAAGCTTTGCGGGAGCTGAGAAAGGCTTCGTAGACAGCACTCCCGTCCGGTCCTGACTAACGCTAAGCGCGGAGCGTAGTTGTATGGACAAACGACAGCATACCAAGGTCACTGAGGGCAAGCGGACGCCCGGAAGCGTCCTCGAGGCGATCGGACACCTCCATCGCCTGTCATCACTCATTGCTTCCGACCAACTCGATGAGGCCCTCAGCGCAGCCGTTGAGATCCCGGTGCAGTGTCTCGGGATCTGCGCTACCGCACTTCTCATGCCGTCCCGGAATTCCGATCGACGCCGCCTCGTCACCAGCCGCAATCTCCCATCGGATCTCCGAACGGACATTGTCACCCTTCGCGATGACGGTCTCATTGGCTGGGTGCTGAAGAACAACGCACCGAGAGCGATCGATGATCTCACGACAGACGGCTCGTCCCCGTATCTGCGCTACGGCCTGAGATCGGCGGTCTGCGCGCCGGTGGAGTGCGGCGGAGAGACGCCCGGGGCGATGCTCTGCGTCTCCAGATATCCCACGGCGTTCGCGGTATGGGAGGTCGAGTTGGTCGCCCTGCTGGCGAACCAGGTGTCGGCAATAGTCCGCCGGCAGGAGTCCACTCCGGCATCAGACGCGCTGCCGTCGCCCGGAGCGCCCGAGAAGTCGGACGATGCCGACGACATCGTGAGCCGCGTACTGGAAGAGGCGCTCGCCGCCGTCAAGGCCGATGGCGGCTCGATCATGGCCAAGCGGGGAAACCACCTCAGGATCATAGCCTCACGCGGCCTCCGGGATGACGTCCCGCAGTCGGCAAACCTGTCGGACGGCACGATCGCCGCCTGGGTGGCGACGAACGGCAAGCCTCTCATGCTGAACGGCAGGGTACAAGACGATCGGTTCTCATCCGCGGAGGAGAGGCCGGAGATCGTCTCCGCGATATCGGTCCCGCTCAGGAACAGCCGCAACCTCGTGGGAGTCCTGAACGTCCACAGCACTCGACCCTGGCACACCTACACGAACCGCGAACTCGGGATACTCGGAAGGATCGCCGGCCGTGTGGCGCTCGGCATCGAATACGCCAGGCTCTTCGAGCAGTCACGCCTGCAGATGCGCCATCTGAGGAGCCTGTACAGGGTGGCCCGAGCGATCACATCGACGCTCGATCTCGGCGACATCACCGAGATGATCACCCAATACCTGCGGGAGCACATGTCAGCCGACGTCTGCGCGCTGCTGATGTACGATCGGGCCTACGATGTGGTACGCCTGGCGCGCGGCCACTCGTCCCTCGGCGGACCTGACGATCAGTACCTGCAGTTGACGAGGCCCGCTGTCAGCGCCGCCCGCAGGTCCAAGCGGCCGGTCGAGTATCACGATCTGCTGCAGTCGCCGGAATACGCCGGTGTCGAGGCGGTTCGACGGCTCGGGCTCCGCTCCGGGGTCGTGGCGGCGCTCTCAGTCCGGGGGAATATCACCGGTTTCGTGGCGGCATTTCGCCGGAAGCCGCACGGATTCGAGCGACAAGCCGTCAAGGTGCTGCCCGGGTTGGCGGAACTGGCGGCTATCGCCCTCGAGAATGCCAGGCTCTATCAGCGGCAGGCCGACATCGCTCATATGACCCGGAAATCGTTGATGCCTCTGTCTCCGCAGGAGATCCCGGGATTCGACATCGGCTGCAAGTACGCGCCGGCATACCAGGTCGGCGGCGACTTCTACGACATTGTCAGACTGCCTGACGGGAAATTCGGAATCGCCATCGCGGACGTGGCCGGAAAGGATACCAAAGCGGCGGCGCATATCGGAATGTGCCGGCACTCGCTCAGGGCCGTGGCCGACGAGATCAGGTCGCCGGCGGCCCTGATCCAGAAGATGAACCGCCTGGTGTGCGAGCAGACGGAGCCCGATTCATTCATCAGCATGATATACGCGGTCCTCGATCCCACGAGCAGACGACTGGCATACTGTTCGGCCGGCCACGAGCCCGCGCTGGTCTACCGCCATCGGTCGAGGCGCGTAGACGAGAGGTCGACTCACGGGCTGCTGCTCGGGATACTCCCGCGTGAAACCTACCGCGAGCGCCGGGCGTCTATACAGGTGGGAGACATCATCGCCCTCTATACAGACGGCCTTGTAGATGCCCTCGCGACCCGGGAGATGCCCGGAGTAGAGAGGCTGAAGTCCCTGCTGATCGAATATCACGCACTCCCGATGCAGCAGATCGCCGACTTGCTGCACGACCAGGCATCGGCACAGTCCGACAGAAGCCCTGATGATATTGCACTGATCCTGCTGAAAGCACTATGACAGTCCCAGCACCTGAGTCGAAAAAGCTGCAGTTCGAGATTCCCTGCTCCTCCGAGTTCATATCGGCAGCCAGGAAAGCCATCGAGAGCGTATGCACACGTCTATCGCTCTCGAAGAGTGAGGTTGGAGACATCGCGCTGGCGGTCGGCGAGGCATGCGCGAACGCGGTGAAGTTCAGCTCTCTGGACAAGACGCCGATCCGCGTGACCTGCGCCGTCTACCCGGAGAAGCTCGTGATCACCGTGCGCAACCGCGGGGCTGCGTTCGTCAAGGGTGAGAGATACCTCATGATGCCGCCGACGGAGCAACTCGACAAAGGCGGCATGGGGCTCTATCTGATCAGCCGGGTGATGGACGAACTAAAGGTCTCGTCGAGGAACGGTACGACTACCCTGCGAATGGTCAAGAAGCTCAGAGAGTAGTCAGGAGTCGGAAGCCCGAATCAGCTTCTTCGCAGCCGCCAACTGCTCAAGCATCCGGTCTCTGGCGGTCGATCCGTAGACGTTCCGCGCCGAGACGGCGTTCTCCACCGAGGAGACCGCGTCCGTGCTCTCGAACTCCTCCGAGAACCGCTTCAACTCGCCCAGCGAGAGGTCCTCGAACGCCTTACCGTTCTCGATGCAGTACGCCACTATCCGCCCCACGATCTCGTGCGCCGAGCGGAACGGCACTCCGCGCCGGACGAGGTAGTCCGCCAGGTCCACCGCGTTCGAGAAGTCACCCTTCAAGCTGGCCTTCATCCGTTCGGTGTTGAAGGTCGTCGAGCCGATCAGCAGCGAGAGCATCTTCAGGCACATGAGGACGGTGTCCGCCGCATCGAAGATCGGCTCCTTGTCCTCCTGGAGGTCCTTGTTGTAGGTCAGGGGCAGGCCCTTCAGCACCGTCAGCAGCGACATGAGGTCGCCGTAGACGCGCCCCGTCTTCGCGCGGATCAGCTCCGGCACATCGGGGTTCTTCTTCTGCGGCATGAGGCTGCTGCCCGTCGCCATCGAGTCATCGAGTTCCACGAAGCCGAACTCGCGGCTGTTCCAGATGATCATCTCCTCCGCGAACCGGGACATGTGCATCGACGTGATCGCGCAGGCGCTCAGGAACTCGGCGGCGAAGTCGCGCGCGGAGACCGCGTCCATGCTGTTCTCGCTGACCTTCGAGAAGCCGAGAAGCTCGGCCACCCGATGCCGGTTCAGCGGGAACGAGGTCCCGGCCATCGCGCCCGATCCGAGCGGCATGACGTCGGTGCGCTTGTAGCAGTCCTCGAACCGCTCCCGATCGCGCTGGAACATCCAGACGTAGGCGAGCAGGTGGTGTGCGAGCGGGACGGGCTGCGCGTGCTGGAGGTGCGTGTAGCCGGGGATGATGTCGTCGAGGTGCTTCTCGGCGGTCTCGACGAGGGTCCGCTGGACGCTCTCCAAAGCCTGGTCGATCGACTTGATCTGCGCGCGGACGTACATGCGCACGTCGAGGGCGACCTGATCGTTCCTGCTGCGGGCGGTGTGAAGTCGTCCGGCGACCGGGCCGATGCGCTCGTGGAGGAGCTTCTCGATATTCATGTGGATATCCTCGGCCGCGATGTCGAACTCGACCTTCCCGGCGCGGATATCCGCCTCGATCTCCTTGAGACCGTTCACGATGGTCTGCGCATCCTCGGTGGGGATGACGCCGCATTCGCCGAGCATGGTGGCGTGGGCGATGCTCCCCTCGATGTCGAACTCCCAGAGCCGGCAGTCGAACCCGATCGACGCGTTGAACCGGTCTACATCCTCCGACGTGGCCTTGCTGAATCGGCCACCCCACAGCTTTGACATGACTGACTCCATCCAACCGATGTAGGGAACGGCCGCCGTCCGTTCGGTTGGTGTCGAACTCGAACCGCCTAGTCCTGAGTAGCGCAGCGTATCGAAGGACGGTCAGGTCTAGCCAGAGGTCTGGTGGAGCAAGGCCGCCCTTCGATACGATGCTGCACATCACTCAGGGCCGACGGGTTGGCAGCCCCGGACCCGACGCCGCCTAGTCCTTCTTCGTAAGCGACCAGTACATCCGCGACTGGAGGCCGTGGATCTTCACCGCGCCGGTCATCTCGCTCTGGTCGAACGTCTTCGTGTCGAACGAGGCAAGATCCTCGGAGTAGAGCGCGAACTTGCTGCTCCGGCCCTCGACTTTCGCGCCGCCCTTGAAGAGCTGCAGGCGGACCGTGCCGGTCACCCGCTCCTGGATCTTGTTGATGAACGCCTCGAGGTCTTCCTTGAGCGGATCGAACCAGAGGCCGGCGTAGGCAAGCTCGCCCCACTTCTGGTCCACCATATTCTTGAACATCCGCTCGTCCTTGGTGCAGACGAGCCCCTCGAGCGCCTTGTGGGCCATGATGAGGATCACCGCCGCCGGGCACTCATAGTTCTCGCGGACCTTCAGGCCGAGCATCCGATCCTCCATGACGTCCACGCGCCCGACGCCGTTCCTGCCGGCGATCTCATGCGCCGCCTTCACCAGCTCGACGGGACCCATGGCCTGGCCGTTGATGGCGACCGGCGTGCCCTTGTCGAAGGTGATCTCGACGGTCTCGGGCTCGTTCCGGCTGTCCGCGATGCCCTTCGTCCAGTGGAAGATCTCCTCCGGCGGGGTGTAGTTCGGCTCTTCCAGCCGTCCGCCCTCGATCGAGCGGCCCCACAGGTTCTCGTCGATGCTCCAGATCTTCTCGACGGTCTGCGCGATCGGAACGCCGTGCTGCTTGGCGTATTCGATCTCCTCGGTGCGGGTGTAGTTGTGCTCCCGCATCGGAGCGATGATCGGCAGGTCGGGGCACATAGTGCGCCAGACGAACTCGAACCGGAGCTGGTCGTTGCCCTTGCCGGTGCATCCGTGGCAAAACGCGTCCGCGCCGACCTTCTTGGCGATCTCGGCGCTCTTGAGGGCGATCAGCGGGCGAGCAATGGAGGTGCTCAGAGGATATCCCTGGTAGTCGCCGTTCGCCTTCACCGACGGGAAGCAGTAGTCGCTCACGAACTCGGCCTTCGCATCGATGGTGTAATGCTCGGTGCCGAGTGCGGCAGCGCGCTCCTCCGCCTGCCTGATGTCATCAGCCGGCTGACCGACGTCCGCGGTGACGGTGACGACATGGTCGAATCCGTAGTCTTCCTTCATCATCGGTATGCAGACCGATGTATCGAGTCCCCCTGAGTATGCCAGAACGACTTTCTTCATTGCTTCCTCCCTCTGATGTCCTTGTAGGAGCGGCTTCCCAGCCGCGAAGGGCGGTACCGTGGCTGGGAAGCCGCTCCTACACAGCTTGGCTACATCACTGACGCCATGACCGCCTTCTGGGCGTGCAGGCGATTCTCTGCTTCATCGAAGACGACCGAGTGCGGGCCGTCGATGACCTCATCGGTGATCTCCTCGCCCCGGTGGGCGGGCAGGCAGTGCAGGACGATCACGTCGCGCTTCGCCGCATCGACGAGCGCCGTGTTCACCTGGTACGGCCGGAAGACCGGCATGCGAATCTCGCGCTCGGCTTCCTGACCCATGCTGGTCCAGACGTCGGTGTAGATGACATCCGCGTCCTTCACGGCCTCGAACGGGTCGGTGGTGACGCTGATCGTCGCGCCGTTCTCATCGGCATCGCGCTTCGCCGAGAGGTGAATCGCGCTGTCGGGCTCGTATCCCTCCGGGCTGCCGACTGCAAAGTGCGAACCGAGCTTCGCCGCGAGGAGCATCAGACTGTGGCAAGTGTTCGTGTTGCCGTCGCCGATGAACGCTACCTTGAGGCCCTTGGGATCGCCCTTGTGTTCGTATATTGTAAGAAAATCCGCCAACGCCTGGCAAGGGTGCTCCAGGTCCGAGAGGCCGTTGATCACCGGTATGTTGGCGTACTTCGCCAGTTCCGTGACCGTGCTGTGCGCGAATACCCTGGCCATGATGCCCTGCACCATGCGCTCGAAGTTCCGCGCCGCGTCGGGGATGCTCTCCCGCGTGCCGAGTCCGATGTCCGAGGGTTGTATGTATATCGCCTGGCCTCCGAGTTGATACATTCCCGTCTCGAAGGTCACCCTCGTGCGCAGGGATGGCTTCTCGAAGATCATGGCGAGCGTCTTGCCCGGCAGGATAGGGTTCTCTACCTGTTCCGGCAGAGATCGACCCTTCAGCCACTTGGCGACCTCGAAGATCTTCCACACCTCAGCGACGCTGAGGTCTCTGATGGAGAGCAGGTCACGACCGCGCATCTCATCCGTAATCAGTTTGTCGTTGGTCTTGCTCTCTGTCACCACAGATACACCTCCGTTAACCGCCATTCCGGCTTTGTCTAGATCGGCGCCGGCTCTCGCCAGCGCCTTTGCCGCTTCCCCTTCGGGCTCTCGTAGAAGTCCGAGAAGCAAATGCTCCGTACCGACGAAATCGCTGTTCACGCGACGGGCCTCGTCGTATGCCAGTTCGATGACGCGCCTGCACCTGGGCGTCAACCGCATGTCCTGCCCGGTTCGGCCATCACCGCCGGCGATACGCCCCTTGATGTCACGCTTCAGGTCCCAGGGATCGATGCCGATCCGCCGCAGGATACCCCCACGACGAAGAGTCCGGGATACTCAGGAGGCCGAGCAGCAAATGCTCCGTGCCAACGATGTTGTGTCCGGCTTTGCCTGCTTCTTCCTGCGCAAGGAATACCGCACGCCTTGCCTTCTCAGTGAACCTCTGCCACATGGCGCTCACCCCCGGACAACCGACAACAAATGGCCAAACAAACGAACGAATCCTGTCCGCCGGAAGCCCATTCGTTCATTCGCTCGCAAATTCGCTGTCGGTAGTCCGTTACATCGTCGGCATACATGTTGCGCCGCCGTTCGCGTCGAGCTTGCCGAACGGAAGGCGTCCTGCCTGCAGGTTGCGCAGTTGGTTCAGGATCGAACTCGGATCAGCTCCCAGCCGATTGAGGACGTCCGCCGCCACTCCACCTGCCTCGCGGGCCAGCCCCAGAAGCAGGTGCTCAGTGCCGATCCACTCATCGTTCAGTCGTTTGCCCTCGGCAAATGCATGATCGATGACGTGCTTCGCATCGACCGTCAACTGCATCTCCTCGCCGAGGCGCTCGCTGCCCTTCGACACGCGGTTCATTACCTCGGACCTTATCGTGCCGAGATCGATCCCGAGTCGCTCGAGCAGACTCGCAGCGACGCAATCGTCCTCTCTGATGAGCGCCAGGAGCAGATGCTCCGGACCGACATGACTGTAGCCGAGTCGTCCAGCTTCGTGCTGGGCCAGGAAGATTGCCTTCCTGGCGTGCTGAGTGAGTTGCCTCCACATACCAGACACCCTCCTGTTGGGAAAGCGTTGTGCTTGCGGCCCATCAGCCCGAACGGCTACCGGACCGCTCAATCCAAGGCTTTGATTACGATCCTGACTGCGGCGTCTACATCGTCCTTCGTCGCGATGAGCGGCGGCAGGAATCTGATGATGCTGCCGCCGATCGAGTTGACGATCAGCCCCTCCTGCAGACACCTTGCTCCTATCTTCTGGGCATCGTCGCGGCTCGTCTCCATGGCGACCATCAGTCCGATGCCTCTGATTTCCTTGATATCGTCCCTCTTCTCTTTCAGACGTTCCAGCGCATCCTTGAAGTATGCACCGACCTCCGCGGCGTTCTCGACCAGCCCCTCGTCCTCAATGGTCTGAAGGGCGGCCAGTCCGGCCGCGCATGCCAGCGGATTGCCGCCGAAAGTGGACGAGTGATTGCCCGGCTGGAAACCCGAGGCTACCTCCTCGGTTGCTAGACATGCGCCGATCGGGAATCCGCCGCCCAGCGTCTTCGCCAGGCTCATGATATCCGGCTTGACGCCATAGTGCTCGAAGCCGAACCACTTGCCGGTCCGCCCGAGCCCCGTCTGGATCTCGTCGAGGATCAGCAGCAGGCCTTTCTCGTCGCAGATGCGCCGGATCGCCTGCATGTACTCCTGAGTGGCGGGATGCACTCCGCTCTCGCCCTGGATCGGCTCCAGCATGATGGCGCAGGTGTTCTCGCCGACCGCCGCCTCCAGAGCGGCGATATCGTTGTACGGCACGTACTTGAACCCGGGGACCATAGGCTCGAAGCCCTGGTGATACTTCGGCTGGCCGGTAGCGGTCACGGTGGTCAGCGTCCGACCGTGGAATGAGCCCAGGGTGGTTATGATCTCAAACCGGTCCTGCCCGCGGTTCTCCTTCGACCACTTGCGCGCCAGTTTGATCGCAGCCTCGTTCGCCTCAGCGCCGCTGTTGCAGAAGAACGCCCTGCCCATGCCGGACAGCTCAACGAGCTTCTTCGCCAGCGCCGGGCCCTGGGGAACGTGGTAGAGGTTGGAGACGTGCATGAGCGTGCCGGCCTGCTCGCGGATTGCTTCCACCAGCGCCGGATGCGAATGACCGAGCCCGTTGACGGCGATGCCGGCGAGGAAATCGAGGTACTCCCTGCCGTCGGCGTCCCAGACCTTCATCCCTTCACCTCGGACGAACACGACCGGCAGACGCGCGATCGTATTCATCAGGTAGTCGTCGCTCATCCGAATGACCGACTGGGTATCTGGTTTGGGTGCTGCCGTCATCAGTCTTCTCCTCAAAACGCAAAGAGGCAGAGTCGTGCCCCTGCCTCTCATTACGCGGAATCGCCATATTCCGTTGTCATGCAGATCGGCATTTTCATATCCATCCGCCCTGACATCAGATGTGTTGTTCTATTCTACAAACCCGCCGGGAGATTGTCAACCTCCCCCTACCCCCTCCTTGGTACGGAGGGGACGGTCGCAGATCAGGCAATCATGGTACCGATGCCCTTGTCCGTGAATACTTCCATCAACAGCGCATGAGGAATCGTGCCGTCGATGATATGCGCCCGCTCGACGCCTCCGTCGAGGGCCGTCACGCACGCCTCGATCTTCGGGATCATGCCCTTATCGACCTGCTTAGCCAGTTGACGCGCCTCGTCCACGGTGAGCGATGAGATCAGGCTCGACTTGTCGCTGAAGTCCCGGTAGATGCCGAGCACGTCGGTGAGCATGATGATCTTCGACGCGCCGAGGGCGGCCGCCAGCTTGCCGGCCACGTGGTCTGCGTTGATATTGTACGAGTGCCCGTCGCGCCCCACAGCAACGGAGGATATGACCGGGATATACCCCTCATGGATGAGGGTCTGAACGATGTCGGTGTTGATCTCGACAACATCGCCCACGTATCCGAGGTCACCGGCGTCGGAGACGACCTTCTCCGCGATGAAGAGGTCGCCGTCCTTGCCGCTGAGCCCGACTGCCCTCCCTCCCTGCCGGTTGAGCAGTGCGACGATGCCCTTGTTTGTCTTGCCGGCGAGAACCATTTCGACGATCTCCATCGTCTCCTCGTCGGTCACGCGCAGGCCGCCGACGAAGGACGGCTGCTTGCCGACCTTCTTCATCATCTCGCTGATCTCCGGGCCGCCGCCATGCACGAGGACCGGCCGCATGCCGACGTAGTGCATGAGCACGATGTCGCGCATGACGGCTTCCTTCAGCTCAGGATTGATCATGGCGTTCCCACCGTACTTGATGACCATGGTCATGCCGGAATAACGCCGTATGTATGGCAGCGCTTGAACGAGTATTTCAGCCTGCTCCTTGGCTTTCTCCATTACTACCTCCAGGAGAGAACGGAATGGAGCGCCGGAGTATCGGGTCTTCCCATCACTCCATTACCCCAGCATTCCGTCCCCCTACGTATGATACTCCGCGTTGATGCGGACGTAGTCGTACGAGAAATCGCAGGTCCAGACGGTGGCTGCGCCCGGACCGCCGCCGATCCGAAGCAGCACCGAGACCTCGCGGTTCGAGAGGTATTGATGTGCCTGCTCCTCGGAGAAGTCCGTCGGCTCACCGCCGTCCAGGAGCATGATCGGCCCGAAGCTCAACCTGACGTCAGCCGGGTTGAAGTCCACTCCCGCGCGCCCTGCGGCTGCGAGTACCCTGCCCCAGTTCGGATCCTTGCCGAACATCGCGGTCTTGACCAGCGGCGAGTTCGCGATCGTCTTCGCCACTTGGCGCGCTTCCTCGAAGGAAGCAGCGCCCTCCACCTTGATCTCCACGAACTTGGTCGCGCCTTCGCCGTCCGCCGCGATCTGCTTGGCCAGCGACGAGGTAACGAAGTCGAGCGCTTCCTGGAAGGCATCCAGCTCGGCGCTCCCGGCTCCGAGCTGCGGATAGCCCGCCGCTCCGTTCGCCAGAATGATAACGCTGTCGTTCGTGCTGCTGTCACCGTCAACGGTCAGGCAGTTGAACGAGGTCTCGACCGACTTCGACAGGCACGACTGCAGCAGATCGGGGGCGACCGCTGCGTCGGTGGTGATGAACGAGAGCATCGTCGCCATGTTTGGGCAGATCATCCCTGCACCCTTGGCGATTCCGCCGATGCGGATGGCCTTACCTCCGAGATCAACCTCGACGCAGGCTGTCTTCGGGTAGGTGTCCGTTGTCATGATCGCGCGAGCCGCGAGCGGCCCTCCCTCGTCGCTGAGGCTCTTGTACGCCTGCTCGATGCCGGACCGGATCTTGTCCATGGGAAGCCGCTTGCCGATGATGCCGGTCGATGCGACAAGCACATCCTCCTCCGGCACCTGGAGGAGGCTCGCCGCCTGCCGCGCGCTCTCGTGGGCGTCCTGGTAGCCGCCCTCTCCGGTGCATGCATTCGCATTCCCGCTGTTGACCACGATCGCCCGCGCGGTCGATCTCGGCACCCTCCGCGAGTCGATCTGCACCGACGCAGCCTTCACGACATTCAGCGTGAACACCCCGGCGGCCGATGCCGGATGCTCCGACACGATCAACGCCAGGTCCTCGCCCTGCTGCTTGATGCCGGCCCGGACTCCGGCAGCCAGGAACCCTGCCGGTGTGGTGACTGATCCTTCTATCTCTCTGAAACTCATCTCAGTGTCCTTCCCGGTAACGCACCGGGCGCTTGTCACGAAATCATAGCATACGAGTATCGGTTTGGCAAACCAGCCGGAAAACACGAAGGGCCGGAGCTGACTGCCCCGGCCCGGAAAGTGACGAGTGGATGGCTCCGAGCGCGGCCTATGATCTACGAGCGCTGACGAGCCACGCAGCATACCGAGAGTTCACGAGATTGTCGATCCCCACTCCGCCTCTCGACGACGATGCATGAATGAACATGCCGTTGCCGATATAGATACCCGTGTGATCGATCACGGACCCCTTGCAGGCAAAGTAGAGCCTGTCACCGGGCTGAAGCTGATTGAACGGAACCGGCGTGCCCACATTCGCCTGATCCCTGGAAACCCTCGGCAGGTTGATCCCATGGCTTGCGAACACGGCCTTCACGAACCCGGAGCAGTCCAGGCCGCTGAAGGAGTACCCGCCCCACACGTATGGGATGCCGAGATACTTCAGCGCGGTGTTCACGATGGCGCTCGAAGACGCAGAACTCTGGGGCTGCTTGCCGACCACCTGGTAGTCGAGCAGGCTCACGCATTTCTTGGGAATCCATCCCGTGCTGCCGTCGGACATGAGGACTCCATACCAGTCGCGATTGTCGCCGGTGATGGCGAGGTAGGTATCCTTCGGGCAGGTGTAGTACGTTCTGCTCTTCGAGCTCGGCGCGGACTTGATGTCGGACTTCGTCGCGATGATGACCCCGACCCGTCCGATCGGCGTCTCCTTGTCCGAGGACTTGGTCTGAGTCTCCGCGCGGTATGTCTTTGTGGCCGCCTGTGTGGAGTTCTCTTTGGTAGCGCCGGTCGTCTCGTGCTTCAGGCGCATGTCATCCTTGGCGGCCTCGGTCGGATCCAGAGTTAGGGTAAGAGTCTGCTCTGCGGCGGCCGGGATGCCGGACGCGCAGATACCGAGAACGGCAAGCAGCGCCATCCCCGGCCAGATCACTCTTCTCAGCATTGACGTACCCCCAGGAGCGTGCATCACTGGAATCATTCCCTGAAGGGGCAAGCGCCAATCATGCGGAAGTGCCCCTTCTTATGATTATCGGCTGAGTGACTGTGAAAACCGGATACCTGCACGGAGAGATCCCGCAGATATGCCGGTGCGTCCGTTCCCGCGCCGTGGGGGGGGGAAGGTGCGCAAAACGGACATACATCTATTGAGACGACAGATGCGGTGCTGTGTTCCACAGGCCGGGCCGGCCCCGTGTGGGGCCGACCCAAGCCGCACTGATTAACGCTTCGAGAACTGGAACGCGCGTCGTGCTCTCTTGCGGCCGTACTTCTTGCGCTCCTTCACTCTCGGGTCCCTGGTGAGGAACCCCAGACGGCGAAGGACCGTCCGGTATCCGGGATCGGCCTCGACCAAAGCCTTGGAGATCCCGTGGCGGATAGCACCGGCCTGGCCGGAGATGCCGCCGCCGAGAACATCGGCTCGGACGTCGAACTTGCCGACTGCCTCGACAGCTTCCATCGGCTGAACGATCAGCATCTCGAGGGTCTTGCGACCGAGGTACTCGGCCGCCGTCCGGCCGTTGACTGTGATCGCGCCGGTGCCGGGGGTTAGCCAGATCTTGGCCGTGGCGTTCTTCCTGTGACCCGTAGCGTAGTATCGAGCTTCGTTTGCCACTACGACTTATTCCTCCTAAATCTCAAGCTTCTCGGGCTGCTGCGCCTCGTGAGGGTGCTCTGCGCCCTTGTAGACTCTGAGCTTCTTGAGCATGTTCGCTCCGAGCGTGTTGTGGGGAAGCATTCCCTTTACAACCCGCATGACGAGCTGCTCAGGCTTGTTCTCCAGCATCCTACCGTAGGTCACGCTCTTGATGCCGCCCGGATACTGGGAATGCCAGTAGATCCGCGCCTCAGGCTTGTTGCGGCCGGTCATGACGACCTTATCGGCATTGATGATGATCACATGGTCCCCGGTGTCGATGTGCGGTGTGAAAATCGGCTTGTGCTTACCACGCAAGATCTTCGCTACCTGTGAGGCAAGGCGGCCCAGCGACTTACCCTCAGCATCGACGACATACCATTTCCGCTCGATGTCCTTTGGTTTTGCAGTGTATGTCCTCATATTGCCTACTCTCCTAGTATTCCACTTTCGTCAGGCACAATCCTTGCGGCGGAGCAGTCACGCCCGCGGCCTGCCGGTCTCGTGCTTCGAGAATCACCGGGATGTCCTCGACGGAACGTTTCCCCTGGCCGACCTCGACAATCGTGCCTGCAATTGCTCGCGCCATGCCCCGCAGGAATGCATTGGCCTTGATCACAAACAAGATCGCGTCTTTTCTTCGGCGGACTGCAATGCCCGCCACGTACCGAACGGTGCTCCCGCCCGGCCTATAGGGCATTCCGAAGGATGCGAAATCCTTCGTGCCCACGAAACATGATGCCGCAGCCTCCATCACGTCCGGATCGAGCGGCTGCATTATGTGCCACGCGTACCGTCCCAGTATCGCCGAGGGCTCCCGCCGGTTCAGGATCGTGTAGACGTACGTCCTGGAGCTGGCGGAGCGTCTCGCGTGGAACGTCTCCGGTGCTTCCTCACACCGCTTGACCCGGATGTCCGGGGACAGCCGGCCGTTTATCACCGTGACAAGGTTCTCTGTAGGGATCGGATCGGGCGCGTGGAAGTTCACCACCTGGCCCGTCGCGTGTACCCCGGCGTCGGTTCGACCGGCGCCTACGACCTGGATTCTCTCTCCGAAAACCGCCTGTATGGCGGCCTCCAGATCTCCCTGCACCGTGCGCTTCGACGACTGCTTCTGAAATCCGCAGAAGTCGGTGCCGTCGTATTCGATCACTGCCTTTACGTTGCGCACGGCTATCTCTCTTGTAGGAGCGGCTTCCAAGCCGCGATACATCGGTTCATCGCGGCTTGGAAGCCGCTCCTACAAAGGGCTAATCGGCGGCAAGCTCCAGCTTCACCATCGGCGCCGCGTCGCCTCTGCGGAAGCCGATTTTGGTGATGCGGGTGTATCCGCCCGGCTTGGCCGAGAACTTCGGAGCGATGGTGTCGAACAGCACCTTGACGAGGTCCTCGTCGTTCAGTACGCGCCGAGCCTGTCTGCGCGAGTGCAGATCGTTGGTCTTCGCGATGGTGATGACCTTCTCCGCGATACTGCGAACATCCTTGGCCCTGGTCTCGGTCGTGCGGATCTCGCCGCGCTCGATAAGGGCGCGTACCAGCCCCTTGAGCAGTGCTCTCCGCTGATCGCTGGGCAGGCCGAATTTTCGTCCAGCAACTCTATGTCGCATTGTTCGTCACATTCCCTTTCATACAGAATCCCTGACGGGCTACCCCATGAAGAACCTATTCAGCAGCCTCTTCCGTGGTCTCTTCCCGACCCTCAGCCTGGGTGTCCACATCCTCTTCCTCAGGCTCCTCTTCCGTGCCCTCGGGCATGGCCAAGCCTTCTTCGCCGGTCTTCTTGAGGCTCAGACCGAGCTGCGTGAGCTTCTCCTTGACCTCATTCAGCGACTTGCGACCGAAGTTGCGAATGCCCATGAGGTCGGCCTCGGATATCTGCACGAGCTCGCCGATGGTCAGGATATTGGCCTTCTTCAGGCAGTTATAGGTCCGCACGGAGAAATCGAGTTCCTCGATCCTGGCATCCGGCGCCCTGACTTCCGACTCCTCGCCGTAGAGCATGTCGCCCTCGTATGCCTCGAGACCTCGCCCGCCAGCGAAGTCGGTGAAGAGGCGGACCTGTCTCTCCAGGATCATGGCGGCCTCACCGAGCGCCTCGGTCGGCTGCACGGTGCCGTTTGTCCAGATCTCCAAGACGAGCCGCTCGTAGTCGGATTTGTGGCCCACTCTGGTAGGCTCCACGATGAAGTTGGCGCGGGTCACGGGGGTAAACGCGGCTCCGACAGGAATGACGCCGATGGTCGTCTTCACCTTCTCCTGCTTCTCGGGCAGCACATATCCCTTGCCCAGCTCTACGGTCATCTCCATGGAGAGCGATGTGTTTTCGTCACTTATGGTGGCGATGTAGGTCTCGGGATTGGCGATCTCCACACCGGCAGGTGTGCGAATGTCGGCGCCGGTCACCTCACCCGCACCCTTCACGTCGATCCAGATCGTCTTCGGCTCGCGGGACGCGCCGTCCGGCTCCATCTTCACATAGATGTCCTTCAGGTTGAGGAGGAGCTCGGTCGTATCTTCCTTGACGCCGGGGATAGTAGAGAACTCGTGCAGCACGCCGTCAATCTTCACCGAAGTGATAGCAGCCCCGGTTATCGAGGACAGCAATATGCGGCGAAGTGCGTTGCCCAGCGTGATGCCGAATCCTCGCTCCAGCGGCTCCACGTCGAACTTGCCGTATGTCTCAGTCTGCTGTAGTGTCTCGATGCGAGGCACGATCTGTTCCATAGTATCCTCTCCAATCCCCACTAACTGGGATCACAGTTAACTCTCGTTGTCTGCACATAAAACGACCGAAGAGCCGCCGGACACACACGGTGATCCTGCGGCTATCAGTCTGAACACAAACCCGCCGTTACCTGGAGTAGAACTCTACGATCAGGGTTTCGCGTACGTCTGTGTCGATATCGTCGCGAGCAGGCATGCGCACGATGCTCCCTCTTCGAGCTTCGGGGTTCAACTCCAACCACTCGGGAACGCGGGCGCCGGCCGATATCTCCAACGCGTGGATGATCGGCGCCAGGTTTCTGCTCGACTCCTTGACCTCGATCACGTCACCGACCTTCACGATGTACGAAGGGGTGTTGACCTTGCGTCCGTTTACCGTGAAATGGGCGTGACTGACGAGCTCACGGGCCTGCGGGCGTGAGGCCGCGAACCCGAGTCGGTATACGATGTTATCCAGGCGGCGCTCCAGCAACTGCAGAAGGACCTCGCCGGTGATCCCGCCCTGGCGCATGGCTTCCTGCATGTAGCTGCGGAACTGTCCCTCGCTCACGCCGTAGATGCGGCGCAGCTTCTGCTTCTCGCGCAACTGGATACCGTATTCCTTGACCTTTCTGGTCATTGCCTGCCCGTGCTGGCCCGGAGCATAGCTCCTGCGCTCGAACGAGCATTTCCTTGTGTAGCAGCGCTCACCCTTCAGGAACAGCTTGGCGCCCTCCCGGCGGCACAGCCTGCATACAGCTTCCTGTGTAACAGTCATTATCTTCTAATCTCCTCGACCCTTATACTCTGCGTCTCTTCGGAGGCCGACAGCCATTGTGCGGGATGGGAGTGACGTCCTTGATGGTGCTGACCTCGAGCCCGACGGCCTGGAGCGACCTGATAGCGGTCTCTCGACCCGAGCCGGGGCCCTTGACCATGACGTCCACCCTCTTCAGCCCGTGCTCCATGCTCTTGCGCGCGGCCTGCTCGGCGGCCAACTGGGCTGCGAACGGAGTGCCCTTCCTCGAACCCTTGAAGCCGACCTGGCCGGCGCTCGACCACGCTATCACTTCGCCCTTCGCATCGGTTATGGAAACGATGGTGTTGTTGAAGGTCGACTTGATGTGGGCCACGCCCTGCGCGATATTCTTCTTCTCTTTCTGCTTGCCTCTCGCCGATACTTTCTTAGCCAATCGGACCCCTCCTTACTTCTTCCTTCTCACGCCTACCGTCCGCCTCGGGCCCTTCCTGGTACGGGCGTTCGTACTGGTTCTCTGGCCTCGAACGGGCAGCCCACGACGGTGTCGCAGTCCGCGGTAAGATCCGATTTCCATCAGACGGCGGATATTGAGCGATACCTGGCGCTTCAGATCGCCTTCCACACGGTACTCGCGGTCGATCATCTCCCTGAGCTTGCTGACCTCGGACTCGGTGAGGTCGCGGACTCGCGTCGCGGGGTCGACCCCGGTACCCGCAAGGATCTTCCTGCTACTGGTAAGGCCTATCCCGAAGATGTACGTCAGTGCTGTTTCGATTCTCTTGTCACGAGGGAGATCGACTCCCGCAATTCTTGCCAAGGGTGTGCCTCCGTTTAGCCTTGTCGCTGCTTATGCTTGGGTTTGTCGCAAATGACCCGCACAACGCCTTCCCGGCGGATCACCTTGCATTTGTCGCAGATTTTCTTTACTGATGCTCGAACTTTCATTTGAAACTGCCTCCAGATCTCCCGTAGCGGCACTTCAGAGCGCTACCACTCGCCGTTCCAGCCGGGAGCAACGCACGAGGCGCCGTGCCAATCGTTAATTGTAACTCAAAATTCACAAATATGCAAGCCCTGTCGCCTAACTTGTCTGCCGACGCTAGGCCGGCGTCTCTCCCTCACGCAGAGTGAGGATGTCAGGGCCCGACTTGGTGATGGCTACCGTGTGCTCGAAATGAGCCGAAAGGCTCCTGTCGCGCGTTACGATCGTCCATCTGTCCGGCAGGCTTTCCACCTGATGAGTGCCGATATTCACCATCGGCTCGATCGCCAGTGTCATGCCCGCTTCCAGGCGAGGACCGCGCCCCGGTCTACCGAAATTCGGGACCTGCGGGTCTTCATGCATCTCCCGACCGATTCCGTGCCCTACCAGATCGCGTACCACTGAGTAGCCATGCGACTCGGCATGCTGCTGTATGGCGTTGGAAATATCGGTGAGTCTGTTCCCCACCCTGGCCTGCCGGATGCCGCAGAAGAGGGCTGCTCGCCCCACCTCCAGCAGCTTGGCGGCCTGAGCGGAGATCTCGCCGACCGGTATCGTGATCGCCGAATCGCCGTGGTAGCCGTCCACGATCGCGCCGAGGTCTATGCCTACGATGTCGCCTTCATTGAGCACCCGCGGGCCGGGGATGCCGTGTACGACTTCCTCGTTCACCGCGACGCAGACGACGCTCGGATAGCCTCTGTAGCCCTTGAAGGAGGGGATCGCCCCCCTCATCTGCAGGAACTCTTCGGCCAATCTGTCCAGCTCGCCGGTGGTCGTCTTGCCCGGCACGATCGATTCCGCCAACATCGTCAGCGCGTCCGCCACGACTCTCCCGGCGATGCGCATCTTCTCGATTTCGGCGTTTGTTTTCAGGGTGATCATACCGGCGACCCGATCCGAGCGGAAGCCGGAACCGCCGGCTAGCGGTTCCGCAGTCCCTCGAGCTTTTCCTTCACCAAGCCGAATATCTCTTCCACGCTTCCGGTCGCGGGAATCCGCATGAGGATCCCGGTCCGGTCGTAGTAGTCTATCAAAGGTTCGGTCTGTGCGCGGTAGACCTGGAGCCTGCGCGCAATGGCCTCAGGCTGGTCGTCTGCGCGAGTGATCAACTTCCCCTCGCACGCCTCGCACGTCGCACTGTCGGTCGCGCCGTAGGTAGCGCCGCACTTCTCACAGACGCGGCGTCCGCCGAGCCGTCGCACAACTTCTTCATCAGGAACCTCGAAGCTCAGCACGGCATCGAGTCTCTCGCCGCTCTCAGAGAGCGCCTTGTCCAACGCCTCCGCCTGAGCGACGGTCCGAGGGAAGCCATCCAGCATATAGCCCTTCTTGTACTCGGGCTGCCGGAGCCTCTCCGCCACTATGCCGATGACGATCTCGTCCGGCACGAGCTCGCCCTTTGTCATATAGGATTCCGCCTGGCGGCCAAGCTCGGTGCCTTGCTTGACCGCCGCGCGAAGCATATCTCCGGTGGAGATATGCGGTATGCCGTATTCTTTCGCGATGAGGGCAGCCTGAGTACCCTTCCCCGCTCCTGGCGGGCCCAACAGAACCAGTTTCATGGCTACTTGATGAACCCTTCGTAGTGTCTCATCAGCAGATGGGCCTCGATAGCCTGCATGGTCTCGAGAGCGACACCTACGATGATCAGCAGCGACGTGCCGCCGACCAGGTAGAAGGTCTGGACTCCCGTGATATGCGGCGACCAGTACTGCATCAGAGCGATCACGGCCAGGAACACCGCGCCTGCGAGCGTGATCCGGGACATGACGCGATCCAGGAACTCCAGCGTCGGCTTACCGGGCCTGATGCCCGGGATGAAGCTTCCGTACTTCTTCAGGTTGTCCGCCACATCGCTAACGTTGAACGTTACCGCCGTGTAGAAGTACGTGAAGAAGACGATCAGGCCGGCATAGAACAGAGCGGATACCCAGTTGTTGCCGGGATTCGACCACTCGGCGAACCGCTGGAACATCTGGCCGAACTTGCCGGTTCCGGTGAACGGCGCGATCGTCTGCGGCAGAAGCTGCAGAGAGATCGCGAAGATGATCGGGATGACTCCCGCGGAGTTCACTCTCAGCGGCAGGAACGATGTGGACCCGCCGTAGACCTTCTGGCCGACAACGCGCTTCACGTGCTGGATCGGGATCTTGCGCTGTGCCTGCTGGATGATGACGATCCCAACGACCGTCGCCAGGAACAGGAGCAGCATGCCGCCCACACGGACCGGCGTGTATGCGCCGCCCCGCATCAGCTCCCAGGTATTCAGGATCTGAGGAGGCATACTCGCCACGATACCGGCGAAAATGACCATCGAGACGCCGTTGCCGATGCCTCTATCCGTGATCTGCTCGCCGACCCACATCAGGAACGCTGTTCCCGCTGTCAGGGTCAGCACGATCTGCAGGAAGGTAAGAGCATTCACGTCCAGGACGCCGGCGCTCGTCAGATACTTGTTCATACCGATGGCCTGGAACGCCGCAAGCACACCAGTCAGATATCTGGTGTACTGCGAGATCTTCTTCCGTCCGTGCTCGCCTTCCTTGGCCAGAGCTTCAAGGCTGGGAACGGCGATGGTCAGAAGCTGCATGATAATCGACGCGTTGATGTACGGAGCAATACCCATCGCGAAGATGGTGTATTTCTTGAGCGCTCCGCCCGAGAACACATCGAGCATGCCGAGAACGCCGCCGCTCTCGAACAGCTTGGCCATCGCTTCTCTATTGATACCGGGCACGGGGATGTGCAACCCGACGACGAAGACGGCGAACATGATGAACACGAACTGAATCCGCTTTCTAAGGTCGGGAAGCTTGAATGCTGCTATAAGTGACGCCAGCATACTTTATAGTACCTCCGTAGTACCACCCTTAGCTTTGATCTTCTCCTCGGCGCTCTTGCTGAAATGATGCGCGCGCACGGTGACGGCACGATCGATATCGCCGCGTCCCAGAACTCGCAGTCCACTCTTCAGATCGCCTACTACGCCCTTCTCGATGAGGAGTTCGGGGGTGATAACCTCATCCTCGATCTTGGCCAAAGTGTCAAGATTGACTATGGCGTATTCCTTCTTGAATATGTTGTTGAAACCGCGCGTGTGAGGGACTCGGCGATGCAGCGGAGTCTGTCCGCCTTCGAATCCGGGTCGAACCTTGTTCCGTGCCTTCTGGCCCTTGTGACCTTTGGTTGCGGTCTTGCCGTGACCCGAGCCTATCCCCCGTCCCACTCGCTTGCGCTCTCGTACAGATCCCTCCGCGGGTCTGAGTTCACTGAGTTTCACTGTCTGCCTCCTGGCTTGAGCATGGAGTACACCTCCACACCCAGCATCGCAAGTTGGGCATGGAGCAGTACTCCATACCCAACACAACGTTGACTAGTCCACCTGCTCGACTTCGACCAGGTGCGTGACCTTCCGGATCATCCCGCGGATCTGCGGGTTGTCCGGCTGGATCTTCGAAGAGTTGAGCTTGCCCAGGCCGAGCGCCTTGACGGTCAGCTTCTGGGACTTCTCGAATCCTATAGGGCTCCTTCTCAGGGTGATCTTAAGCATTCTCCTCACCCTCCTCCTCCGCTGCGGCCAGAGCAGGAACCTCGGCCTGTGCTTCGGCTGCCTTCGCCTCCTCGGCAGCTGCCATCGCCGCCAGGACTCCCTTCGGCAGAAGCTCCTGCACGGTCTTGCCTCTCAGCCGGGCGACTTCCTCGGCCCTCTTTAGTTGGCGCAGTCCGCTCATGGTAGCATGGGCGCTGTTGATGGCATTCGGCGAGCCGAGCGACTTGGCCAGGACATCCCGGACGCCCGCGACCTCGAGGATCGCTCTCGCGGCGCCACCGGCCACCACTCCCGTACCGGGAGCGGCCGGCCGAAGCAGTACCTGAGACGCTCCGTACTGTGCCAGAATCGCATGGGGGATCGTCGAGCCGACGAACGGCACTTCGATCAGGTTCTTCTTCGCATCTTCCATGCTCTTTCGCACCGCATCAGGCACGCTTCGCGCCTTGCCGAGTCCGATGCCCACATGCCCGTTATGATCTCCGACGACGGAGAGCACGCTCCAACTGAGTGTGCGTCCACCCTTGTGGGTCTTCTGCACCTTGTTGGTCCGAATGACGCGCTCTTCGAGGTCCAGCAAATCCGCGTTTATCTTCGGCATAGATATCCTCCTAGAACTCCAGACCGCCGGCTCGGGCGGCATCCGCGAGCGTCTTCACTCTGCCGTGGTAGATGTAACCGCCACGGTCGAAGACGACCTGCTTGATGCCCTTCTCCTGGGCGCGCTTCGCCACAAGCTCTCCGACAGCCTTGGCTGCCTCTACATTGCCGCCGCTCTTGATCCGGCCCTTGATCTCAGGATCCAGAGTGGAGGCGGAGACCAGAGTCTTGCCTACCCCGTCGTCCACGATCTGAGCATAGATGTTGTTCAGACTGCGGTACACGTTGAGCCGGGGTCTCTCTGAGGTGCCGACTACCTTCTTGCGAACACGAGCGTGCCTCGCCTGTCGCAATTCCTCTCGATTAGCCATTGATTCTCAGCCTCCCCACGCTTACGCCTTACCGCTCTTGCCGGCCTTGCGGCGAACGATCTCTGTCGAGTATCTGATGCCCTTGCCCTTGTAAGGCTCCGGCTTTCGGATAGCTCTGATCTCGGCGGCCTGCTGACCGACCACCTGTTTGTCGATGCCGCGGACCTTGATCAGCGGTATCCTGGTGTTAGTCTCCTGGCCGACTTCAAACTCGATCCCCGGATACGGGGCTACTTCGACGGGATGGGAGTATCCGACCTGGATGTTCAGGTTCGGACCGGTCATCTGTGCACGGTAACCAACGCCGTGGATCTCGAGGACCTTCTCATAACCCTTGGTGACGCCCTCGACCATGTTGGCGACGATCGTCCGGGTCAACCCGTGAAGGGATCGGTGCATCTTACCATCCGACGGCCGGTCAACGCGGACCACACCGTCCTCGATCTTGACGATCATGTCGGGATGGATGCTCTTGGTAAGCGAGCCCTTCGGTCCCTTGACAGTGACCGAGCCCTCGCCGACCTGCACTTCTACCCCGCCGGGAATAGGAATCGGCATCTTGCCTATTCTCGACATAGTTGAATCCTCCTACCACACATAGCACAGGACCTCGCCGCCCACACGGAGCTGTCGAGCCTGTCGGTCGGTAACAACACCCTTGGAAGTACTGATGATGGCAATCCCGAGGCCACCAAGCACCCGCGGCAGGTCTCCTCTCTTCGAGTAGACACGCAGACCGGGCTTGCTCACGCGCTTCAGATTGGTGATGACCTTCTCTCTGCGCGGTCCGTACTTCAGGCTGATCCTCACTCGGTTCTGTGCCTGATCTTTGACCAGTTCGTAATTCTTGATGAAGCCTTCCGACTGGAGTATCTTGATGATCTCCACCGCAAGGCGAGATGCAGGCACTTCCACATGATCATGTCCTGCTGAGTTTGCGTTGCGGATCCTGGTCAAGAGGTCCGCAACTGGATCGGTAACTGCCATATCATAGTCCTCCATGCGCCTGGGCACTTGGTACGCGAGCACGATGCCCGCGCCCATGCCCGGTTCGCTCCCCCACGGCTTCGACGCGACGACGGATGCTCCCCCGAGGGCAGGATCACGCCTTGGCGCGAAACGAAGGGTTACCCCGGGATCACCGGGGAGCGTCTCGTTAGCTCTTGCGCCTTACCAGCTTGACTTGGTCACACCCGGGAGCAATCCCTGGTGAGCCAATTCCCTGAAGCAAATCCTGCAGATGCCGAACTTTCGGATGTAGCCGCGCGGTCTGCCACAGAGCTTGCAGCGGTTGTACTTCCGAACCTTGAACTTCGGCGTCTGATTGGCTTTCTCGATCAATGCTTGCTTTGCCAACGGGCCCTATCTCCTTGCTGTTATTCTTCAGCCTTTTCCTTCTTGCGCTGCTCGATGATCTGCTGCGCCTGATGTGCCGGCACCTGCTCGTAGTGAGACGGCTCAACGCGGAACGTGCCGCGTCCTCTTGCGATGGAGCGCAGGTCGATTGCATATCTCTGCATCTCCGACTGCGGCACCGTGGCGCGAATGCGCTGCTTGCCGTCCTCGATCGGCTCCATGCCGAGAATCCGGCCGCGCTTGCCGTTCAGGTCGCCGATGACATCGCCCATAAACTCCTCGGGAACGACGACCTCGACGTTTACGATCGGCTCGAGTATCACCGGATTGGCCTTCTCGGCCGCATTCTGGAAGGCGAGGATTCCCGCCATCTTGAACGCCATTTCGGACGAGTCCACGGTATGGAACGAACCATCATACACTATTGCGCGAACATCCACAACAGGGAATCCGGCCAAGATGCCTCGATCCATCGCTTCCCTGATCCCCTTTTCGACGGCAGGGATATACTGCCTCGGGATGGCGCCACCCACGATCTGATCGACGAACTCGAAGCCTTCGCCCCTCTCGAGAGGCTGAAGCTCGACCCATGCGTCGCCGTATTGCCCACGGCCGCCGGTCTGCTTCTTGTGCTTGCCCTGTGCCTTGGAACCGGTCGTGATCGTTTCGCGGTAAGGAATCCTCGGCATCGCGGTGTCTACCTCGACGCCGAACTTCCTCTTCAGCCGGTCGACGATGATGTCTACGTGAGTCTCGCCCATACCGGACACGAGTGTCTCGGCCGTCTCGACCTCGCGGCGGTAGTGGAAAGTCGGATCCTCGTCCGCAAGCTTTGCCAGGCCCGGACCGAGCTTGTCTTCGTCGGTCTTGGTCTTGGCGAAGATCGCTACCTCGTAGACCGGGGCCGGGAACTCGATAGGCGGATACTTGATCGGCTTCGCCTTGTCGCACATGGTGTCGCCGGTCGATGTCTCGGCGAGCTTTGCGACGGCGGCGATGTCACCGGCATGCACTTCGGACGTCGCTTCCTGGTTCTTGCCGCGCAGGAAGTAGACCTGACCGATTCGCTCCTCGGCGTTCTTCGTCGAGTTAAAGACGTGCGAGTCCGACTTCAGCAGTCCGGAGTAGACCTTGAAATATGTCAGTTTACCCACATACGGGTCAGCCAGCGTCTTGAACACCAGTGCGGAGAACGGCTCCGAATCGGCGGCCTTCCGCTCTTCCTTCGCGTCAGACTGCGGATTGACACCTTCCGCCGCCCCCACGTCGGCAGGCGAAGGGAAGTTCTGGACGATGCTGTCCATAACGCCCGAGATACCGATGTTCTTCAGGGCGGAGCCGCAGTACACCGGAACGACCTTGCCGGCCTTGATGCCCAGCATCAGACCGCGGGCAACTTCCTCGCTGGTGAGCGATTCGCCTTCGAGGTACTTGTTCAGCAGATCATCGTCGTTCTCGGCGGCGGCCTCGACGAGACCCTCACGATAGCGCTCTACCACATCGGCCATGTCGCCGGGGATGTCGCCCACGGTGGCCTGCTTGCCCGAGCCGCTGACGGCCTTCATGGCGACCAGGTCGACGTATCCCTTGAAGCTGTCCTGCGAGCCGATCGGCAGCCAGACGGGAACGACACGGTTGCCAAAGCGCACCTTCAGCGCCTCCGCGACCGCGTAGAAATCGGCGTTCTCCCTCTCCATCTTGTTGATGAAGAAGCCTCTGGCGATCCCATACTCGTCTGCGAAGCTCCATGCGTTCTCGGAGCCGACCTCGATGCCGGAGACCGCGCAGACGACGATCATGGCGCCCTCGACGACTCGAAGCGCGCCCTTCACGTCGCCGACGAAGTCCGCGTAACCCGGAGTGTCGACGAAGTTGATCTTGGAGTTCTTCCACTCAACAGGTGCGAGCGTGGCGTTGATACTGATCTTGCGCTTGACCTCGTCCTGATCGTAGTCAGACGTGGTCGTCCCATCGTCTACCTTGCCCAGCCTGTCGATGGCTCCGGCGTTGAAAAGCAACGCCTCGGTGAGGGAGGTCTTCCCACATCCGCCATGACCGGCCAGCGCTATGTTCCTTATGGATTCAGCGGTGTATGCTTTCACCTGGTGTAGTCCTCCTAGCGCTCTCGGAAGGGCATGCCCAGCGCCTTCAGAAGAGCACGGGCTTCCTCGTCCGTCTTGGCGGTCGTCGTGATGATGATGTCCATACCGCGAACTTTGTCGATTTTGTCGTAATCGATCTCAGGGAAGATGAGCTGCTCCTTGAGACCCATTGCAAAGTTGCCTCGACCGTCGAACGCGCTGGGGTTGACTCCGCTGAAGTCGCGGACTCTCGGCAGCGTTACGTTCATGAGCTTATCGAGGAACTCATACATCCGATCGCCGTGCAGGGTCACCTTGGTGCCGATGCGCATGCCGGTTCGGATCTTGAAGTTCGCGATCGACTTCTTGGCCTTCGTGATGACCGGCTTCTGGCCTGAGATGGCCGTGAGGTCACGCACAGCGCCGTCCAAGAGCTTGGGATCCTGGATCGCCTGGCCTACACCCATGTTGATGACGACCTTATCAACCTTCGGTACCTGCATGATGCTGCTGTAGTTGAACTGCTTCATCAGAGCAGGTACGACTTCGTCTTTGTACTTATCTTTAAGTCGTGCCACTTCTCACGCCCCCTCAGACTACGTCAATGTACTCGTGACAGCGCTTGCACACGCGGACGCGCTTGTCCTCGGTGATCTCACTGCCAACGCGCGATGCTTCGCCACACCGGGGGCAGACCAGCATGACTTTGCCGATTGCCATTGGTGCAGGCTTGGTGATGCGACCGGTCTGCGTCTGCGGAGTCGCCCTGGTCTTGGTGCTCTGCCTGGGCTTCTGATGCCTGGTCACCATATTGACACCCTCGACGATGACCTCGCCCTTGTCAGGGAATGTCTGGAGGACCTTGCCCTTGCTGCCCTTGTCCTTGCCGGCTAGTACGATTACCTGGTCGCCTTTTCTGATTCTCATTTTCATCTCAATTGCCTCCATGGCAGCCTTGTGAGCGCATCAAGACGCGCCCGGCATGTGATTCGCATATGCCATGTGTGCTGTATGCTGATGCGCCTACAGTACCTCAGGTGCGAGGGAGATGATCTTCATGAAGTTCTTCTCACGAAGTTCCCTCGCGACGGGGCCGAATATCCGGGTGCCCCGGGGCTCTCCAGCCTGGCTGATGACTACAGCCGCATTGTCGTCGAAGCGCAGGGTGGAGCCGTCCGTCCTGCGGACGGGCTTCTTTGTGCGCACTACGACTGCCTTGACGACATCACCCTTCTTGACTGCCGCTCCCGGTGTAGCCGACTTCACCGCGCCGACGATGATGTCACCGACGTCGGCGAACTGGTTGTTCGAGCCCTTCATAACCCGTATACACATGATCTCTCGTGCACCTGAGTTGTCGGCCGCTCTCAAACGTGTGTACGGCTGTATCATTGCTCGATGCTCCTCTTACTTAGCTTTCTCTACGATGCGTACGACTCTCCACCGCTTCTCGCGGCTGATCGGCCTTGTCTCCATGATCTCTACGAGATCGCCCATACCGACGGCGTTGGCCTCGTCGTGCGCCTTGAACTTCCTGGTCCGTCTCATGATCCGGCCGTAAAGCGGGTGGCGAATTCTGGACTCTACCGCTACGATGACGGTCTTGTCCATCTTGTCGCTGATAACCCGCCCGCTCCGGACTTTACGTCTGCCTCTGGATTGCTCCATGGGTTATCCTCGTCCTTTCGCCGCTTCGAGTTCTCTCTCTCGAAGGATAGTCAAGATCCTTGCGATGTTCTTTCGGCCCTCCGTGAGCCTCTTGGGGTTCTCGAGCTGCTTCATCGCCGATTCCCGACGGGCTATGAAAAGGTTCTTCCGCTCCTCCTGAAGCATGCGCTCCAGTTCGGCATCGGAAGCCTCACGAAGCTTTTCTCTATACTGAGCTGCCTTCATGAACCTCACCCAACTCCTTCTTGGTCACGAACTTCGTTGCGATCGGGAGCTTGTGGGATGCCAGTCTCATGGCTTCCTTGGCGAGCTCCTCGGGTACTCCTGCCATCTCGAACAGAATGCGTCCGGGCTTGATGACGGCGACCCACATTTCCGGCGCGCCCTTGCCGGAACCCATGCGGGTCTCGGCGGGCTTCTTCGTGACCGACTTGTCCGGGAAGATGCGAATCCAGATCTGGCCGCCTCTCTTCACGTGCCTGGTCATCGCAACTCTTGCTGCTTCTATCTGATTGCTGGTCATCCAGCAATGCTCCAGCGCCTGCAGACCGTACTCACCGAAGTCGATGTTCGTTCCGCCCTTGGCCTTGCCGGCGCGCGATCCACGATGCATCTTGCGATGCTTGACTTTTTTCGGCATCAACATGGCAAACTAGCCCTCCCTAGTTCCTTCACCGGCGCCACGACCGCGGCCGCCACGACCGCCTCGGCCACCGCCACGACGCTCACCTCTCGGGTAGCGCGGAGGCATGCCTTCGCCTTCGGGAGGCGCCGTCATGGTAATCGGCTCAGCCTTCTGGCCAGGAAGCACGTCGCCTCTGTAGATCCAGACCTTGATGCCGATGTTGCCGTATGTGGTAGCCGCCTCGGCGAATCCGTAGTCGATGTCCGCACGGAGCGTGTGAAGAGGGATCTTACCCTGCTTGTCGGACTCGGTTCGTGCGATCTCCGCTCCGCCCAGCCGGCCGGAACACTGCACCTTGATTCCCTTGGCGCCCATCCGCATAGTGCGCTGGATCGACTGGCGCATGGCTCTCCGGAACGCGATCCTCTTCTCGATCTGCCCCGCGATGGCCTCAGCCACGAGCTGGGCGTCGAGCTCCGGACGCTTGATCTCCTGAACGTTGACATGCACCTGCTTGTCAGTCATCCGCTCAAGGAGGGCTTTCAGATCGTCTACACCCTTGCCGCCGCGGCCGATGATGATGCCGGGCCTGGCGGTGTGAAGCGTGATCTTGATCCGGTTAGCGGCGCGCTCGATCTCGATCCTGGAGATAGCGGCGGCGAAGAGCTTCTTCTTGATGTACCGGCGCAGCTTGATGTCTTCAACCAGCGCTTCGCTGTAGCCCTTGTCTATGTACCACTTGCTCTCCCACTCTCGGATGACGCCGATTCGGAAACCTATGGGATGGATTTTCTGACCCATAATATCTCCCCTTTACTCTGCCGCCGCTTCGGGAGCAGTCTCTCCCTGAGCCGCCGGAGTCGTTTCTTCTGCTTGCTGTGCCTTCGGAGCCCGCTTTGTCGCGGCCTTCGGGGCGACAGTCTCGGCCTTGACTCGAGCCGGCTTGCGGCCTCTGCCCTTGGCCTTCGGTGCCACTTCTTTCCTCAGTGCCTCGTCCTCTGAGACGACCACGGTGATGTGGCTCGTTCTCTTCAGGATACGATACGCGCGCCCCATGGCTCGCGGCTGAATGCGCTTCAGGGTCGGGCCCTGGTCTACGCAAGCGCGCGAGAGCCGCAGGATGTCACGATCCAGGCTGTAGTTGTTCACGGCATTGGCAACCGCCGACTCCAGGACTGTCTCGATGAACCGAGCGGCCTGGTTCGGTATGAACTTCAGCGTGGCGAGCGCATCATTCGCGCTCTTCCCGCGTACTGCATCCAGCACCAATCGTGCTTTCCTCGGCGGTACCCTCAGGTATCGACCGACTGCCTTAGCCTCCATAGCTATCCTCCAAACCTGAGAAGGCTGGGACCCACGGATACCGCCGGGCGCATCGCGCCCGGCCGATGATCTACTTCAGGCCGGTAGATCTTTCCGTGTGTCCGCCGTGCCCTCTGAACGTCCTCGTTACTGCAAACTCGCCCAGCTTGTGCCCAACCATGTTCTCGGTGATGAATACCGGCACATGCTTGCGACCGTCGTGTACTGCGATGGTGTGACCGATCATCATCGGGAAGATCGTCGAGCGGCGGGACCAGGACTTGATGATCCGCTTCTCGCCCTTGGCGTTCATCTCCTCGATCTTCTTCAGCAACTTCGGTTCAGCGTAGGGTCCCTTTTTCAGTGATCTAGCCACTTATCTTCCTCCCTACTGTCTCTTCTTGACGATGAACTTGTCAGTCGTCTTGTTATGTCTGGTCTTGCGACCTTGTGCGATCTTGCCCCACGGGGTCATCGGGCTCTTGCGCCCGACGGGCGACTTGCCCTCTCCACCGCCGTGCGGATGGTCCCTCGGGTTCATCACAACGCCGCGAACCGTCGGACGGATACCCAGGTGACGGGACCGACCGGCCTTGCCGAGCGAGATGTTCTCGTGCTCGACGTTGCCGACCTGGCCGATGGTGGCTCTGTTCGTCTGCAGAACCAGCCGCATCTCGCCGGAAGGAAGCCTGATCAGACAGTACTTGCCTTCCTTTGCCATCAACTGTGCTCCGGCGCCGGCACTGCGCGCCAACTGTCCGCCCTTGCCGGGCTTGACCTCGATGTTGTGGATGATCGTACCTACCGGAATATTGCTCAACGGCAGTACGTTGCCAGGCTTGATATCCGCGGTTTCGCCGGAGATAACGGCGTCGCCCACCTGCAGGCCAAGCGGCGCGAGAATGTACCTCTTCTCGCCGTCGGCGTAGTTCAGGAGCGCGATTCGGGCGGACCGGTTCGGATCATACTCTATGGTGGCAACTCTTGCCGGTATGTCCACTTTGTCTCGTTTGAAGTCGATAATCCTGTAGAGGCGCTTGTGTCCCCCACCCTTGTGACGGCAGGTCACGCGCCCGCTGGCGTTGCGGCCACCTGTCTTCTTCAGGGGTTTCGTTAGCGACTTCTCCGGTTCGCTCGCCGTTAGCTCGTCGAAGGCTGAAACCGTGGCAAATCTCCTACCTGGTGAGGTCGGTTTGAACTTCTTGATTGCCACTAGCGTCACATCCCTTCGAATATGTCGAGTTTCTGTCCGGGCTTCAGAGTGACGACGGCCTTCTTCCAGTCGGCAGTGCGACCCTCAGGATGTCGGCCTACTCTCTTCTTCTTGCCTCGGACCGTGATAGTGTTGACTTTGTCAACCTTCACATTGAAGATCTGCTCAACTGCCTGAGCGATCTCAATCTTGTTTGCATCCGGGAACACTCGGAACGTGTACTTGCCCTGCTCCGCGGTCGAAACGCTCTTCTCTGTTACCAGAGGCTGATCGATGATCTGGTATGGGCTCTTCATTTCGCATGAACCTCCTGGATCTTGTCCAATGCGGCCTTGGTCAGCACCACGCGATCGGCGTTCAGGAGATCGTACGTCGAGACCGACGGTGCGATGCGCACCTGCACCCAGGGGATATTCCGGGCGGACTTCAGGAGAGTCTCGTTCGGCTCGCTCATCATGATCAGGGTCTTCCCTGTTGCACCGACCTTGCCAAGGATTTCGGCCAGCCTCTTCGTGCTGATGGAATCGAGCTTAAGCTCGTCCATAACGATGATCGCGTTCTCGCCAACCTTGGAAGAGAACGCCGACCGCAGCGCGAGCCTGCGCATCTTCTTCGGCAGATCGACATCATGGGATCTGGGATGGGGTCCGAACACTATGCCGCCGTGCCTGAAATGCGGAGCGCGAACGCTTCCTTGTCTGGCACGCCCGGTACCCTTCTGCCGATACGGCTTGGCTCCGCCGCCTCTCACTTCTCCTCGGGTCAAGGTGTCGTGCGTCCCCTGGCGAAGCTTGGCGAGATGGGCGACGACTGCCTGATGCATCACAGGCCCGTTCACCTCTACCTCGAACAGCTCCGGCTTCAGATCGGCCGTTCCTACCTTTGCTCCCTCAGAGTCTAGTACATCCACCCTGGGCATGACTTGTCCTCCGTATCACTACTCACAGTAGCCGCGGACTTCAGGCCCGAAGCCTGCGGCTACCTTCCATTACATCTTGTTCACGATTACCAGGCCGCCATTTGCGCCGGGTACAGCACCCTTTACCAGCAGCAGGTTCTTCTCGGCATCTGCGCGGACGACCGTCAGACCCTGCGTCGTGACTCTCTGGCCACCCATGCGACCCGGTCGCTTGACGCCCTTGAAGGTGCGGGCTGCGTCGGTAGCGCCACCGGACTGCGGCTTGCGGTGGATCATCGAGCCGTGGGTCATGTTCGCACCGTGGAAATGCCACCGCTTCACAGCGCCGGCGAATCCCTTACCCTTGGAGATGCCGGTCACGCTGACCTTGTCTCCGGGGGCGAACACGTCGACATTGACTTCCTGACCGATCTGCATGTCGCTGACGTCTTCGGCGCGGAACTCACGGAGATAACGCTTCGGCGCGACTCCGGCCTTTTTGAACTGCCCTGCGACAGGCTTGGTGAGCCGCTTCTCGCTGACGTCGCCGAATCCGACCTGTACAGCCGAGTAGCCATCGGTCTCCCGGGTGCGAATCTGCGTCACTACGGCGGGTCCTGCCTCGATGACGGTCACCGGAACTACGCTGCCGTCCTCGCTGAAGACCTGGGTCATTCCGACCTTTTTGCCGATGATGGAATTGACCATTGGTTTACTCCTTTAACCTTCCACGGAAACGGCAGGCGACGCGAACCGTCCTCAGATGAGATCCGGTCCCTGGTCCCCGCCTGCCTCTTCCGTACCTAGAGCTTGATCTCGATATCTACGCCGCTCGGCAGATCCAGCCTCATCAACGCGTCGATGGTCTTGGGACCCGGCTCCAGAATATCGATGAGCCGCTTGTGTGTCCTCATCTCGAAGTGCTCCATCGATTCCTTGTCGATGTTCGGACCTCTGTTCACACAGAAGATGTCCTTCTCCGTCGGCAGAAGCACGGGCCCGGAAATCCGAGCGCCAGTCCGGCGCGCGGTCTCTACGATCCGCTCTGCAGACTGATCCAGAATCCGATGATCGAACGCTTTCAGCCGAATCCTGACCTTTTCCCTACGCATATAACGGTCCTCCGGTACTACCTTACTCGATAATCGCGGAAACGACTCCCGCACCTACGGTGTGTCCACCCTCGCGGATGGCGAACCGCAGACCTTCTTCCATCGCGATCGGCTGGATCAGCGTGCCCTCAAGCGATACGTTGTCGCCGGGCATTACCATCTCGATGCCCTCAGGCAGCACGATGGAGCCGGTCACGTCGGTCGTTCGGAAGTAGAACTGCGGGCGATACCCGTTGAAGAACGGGGTGTGCCGCCCGCCCTCTTCCTTGGACAGAATGTAGACCTCCGCCTTGAACTTCGTGTGCGGCTTGATCGATCCAGGCTTTGCTACTACCATGCCACGCTCGATCTCCTTGCGGTCTACGCCTCGAAGCAGAAGTCCTACGTTGTCGCCCGCCTGACCCGCGTCCAGGATCTTCCTGAACATCTCCACGCCCGTGACGACGGTCTTCTTTATGCTTTCCTTCAGACCTATGATCTCGACCTCTTCGCCTGTCTTGATCTGGCCGCGCTCTACCCTTCCGGTCGCTACCGTCCCTCGACCGGTGATCGTGAATACGTCCTCAACCGGCATCAGGAACGGCTTGTCGATGTCTCGCTCAGGTGTCGGAATGTAGCTGTCCAGCGCATCGATCAACTGCCAGATCTTGCCGCACCACTCGCACTCTCTGCTCCCGCACAGACACTCAAGAGCCTTGGTCGCAGAACCGATGATCACGGGGATGTCGTCCCCGGGGAACTCGTACTTGCTGAGAAGCTCGCGTACCTCAAGCTCTACCAACTCCAACAGCTCCGGGTCGTCTACCATGTCCGCCTTGTTCATGAATACGATGATGTAAGGCACTCCGACCTGGCGGGCAAGCAGAATGTGCTCTCTGGTCTGAGGCATCGGGCCGTCTGCCGCGGATACTACCAGGATCGATCCGTCCATCTGCGCGGCGCCGGTGATCATGTTCTTGATGTAGTCGGCGTGTCCCGGGCAGTCTACGTGCGCATAGTGGCGGGTCTCGCTCTCATACTCCGCATGGAACGTGGCAATGGTGATGCCTCTTGCCCTCTCCTCCGGTGCGGCGTCGATCTCTTCGAACTTCTTTGCCTGCGCCAAACCTGCCTGCGCCAGGATCGTCGTTATCGCAGACGTAAGCGATGTCTTCCCATGGTCTACGTGACCGATGGTCCCTACGTTTACATGCGGCTTTGTCCTCTCATACCGCTGCTTCGCCATCTCTTATGCCTCC
>Ga0208826_1000594_pt1 | contig 36347 bp, 30 predicted proteins | sample AD_UKC115_MetaG_FD_184451 | JGI IMG/M metagenome (GOLD analysis project Ga0208826, IMG submission 184451) | Active sludge microbial communities of municipal wastewater-treating anaerobic digesters from Hong Kong - AD_UKC115_MetaG (SPAdes)... | ecosystem: Engineered > Bioreactor > Anaerobic >...
TATATTATTTATATAAATTATAACATATATTTAAAAATAAAAAAACAGTTAAAACGCTTTTATTTTAAGCTTTTTAACTGTTTTACGAACTTGCATTCCATATAATTACATACATGCGTTAGCCGTGCGGGTGCATAAAATCAGAAAACTGCATACAAGGTATATAAAATGGCAAAAAAACAGAGAATGGGTTATAACCCATTCCCATTTTCACTACTGATTCATAGAACTTTTTGCCTGTTCAATCATCATGTCCTTGACCTTCATGAGACGTGTAAGATTGCCTCTTTCATTTTCATCGAGCTTCATCGTAATGTACTTAATCGTCTCAGTTAACTGAGGAATCATTACATATTCCAAAGCATTAACTCTTCTTCGCGTTTTTTCAATTTCTTCAGCAAGCAATTGAGCCGATTTTTCCATTTGAGCCAACTCAAGTATAAATGGGAGAACCTCGGAAAGTGTTCCTATTGCATCATCTAATTCAGCAGAGGTTCCTGCAAAACCGTAGGGGTATATGTCGGTGTCATCCTGGCTTGAAGTTCTGTGTTCAAGTACCGGAACATCAACACTCATTATGTTTCTGGTGGATATATCAAGAGATATATTCTGTTTTGGCAACATAAGTGCAGCTTCTAGGCTTTCAGACGACATAACAGCTCTGGCTATAAGGAAACTCTTGTGCACTTCCATCACCATTTCCTCAACCTTTTCACGAAGTTCTTTGTTTTTTCTCACTAGTTCAAGGAATTTCTTCATTAATTCGTCTCTTTTATCTTTTAAAAGCTTGTGACCCCTCCGGGCAACCTTCAGTCTTTTCTTAAGACGGGTGAGCTCCATTCTGGTCGGGTTTACTCGCATAACTGCCATAACTATTCTCTCCTTTTATAATTAAAGGCACCGTTGAGTTATTTATTTTCGTCACTCTTAGGTAAGTACTTGTCAAGATACTCATCCCTTATACGCTTAAGCTCATTCCTAGGTAGTATGGAGAGGAGCTTCCAACCGATATCAAGGGTTTGCTGAATGGTTCTGTCCTCATCAAAACCCTGAGAAACATATTCTTTTTCAAAAGCATCAGCAAATTTTGCATAAAGTTTGTCAACGTCAGTCAATGCAGCGTCACCTAATATTACAGCAAGTTCTTTCGCTTCCTTGCCTCTTGCATATGCTGCAAATAACTGGTTCATCGTATCTGCATGATCTTCCCGTGTTTTTTCCTTCCCTATTCCCTTGTCCTTAAGACGTGAAAGGGAGGGTAGAACATCTATCGGAGGCGTGATGGCTTTTCTGTGAAGTTCCCGTCCCAAAATAATCTGGCCTTCAGTGATGTAACCTGTAAGGTCTGGAATTGGATGGGTTTTATCGTCTTCAGGCATTGTCAGAATAGGTATCAATGTTATACTGCCTTCCTTTGATACCTTTCTACCTGCTCTCTCATACAAAGTAGCAAGGTCGGTATAAAGATATCCGGGGTAGCCTCGTCTGCCCGGTACTTCTTTTCTTGCTGCAGAAACTTCACGTAGTGCTTCAGCGTAATTGGTTATATCTGTCAGTATGACAAGCACATGCATATCTTTTTCAAAGGCAAGATATTCCGCAGCTGTAAGAGCCATACGAGGTGTTGCTATACGTTCTATGGCAGGGTCATTGGCAAGGTTGATAAAAAGAACGGTACGATCGATGGCACCTGTACGTTTAAAGTCCGATATAAAGAAGTCTGCTTCTTCAAAGGTTATACCTATGGCAGCAAACACAACTGCGAATTTGCTGTCGGTACCTAGAACCTTCGCCTGTCTGGCTATTTGTGCAGCAAGCTGTGCATGAGGAAGACCCGACCCGGAGAATATAGGCAGCTTTTGGCCACGGACAAGGGTGTTAAGTCCATCAATTGCCGAAACACCCGTCTGAATAAACTCTGAGGGATAGTTTCTGGCTGCAGGGTTCATGGGAGTACCATTCATATCAAGTCTTGTGTCGGGGATAATATTCGGACCTCCATCCACAGGTTTTCCAAGGCCGCTGAATACCCTTCCGAGCATATCTAAAGAAACCGGAAGCTCCAAACCTCTGCCCAAGAATCTTACTTTGCTTTCTGCAACATTTATACCCGCGGAGCTTTCAAAGAGCTGGACAAGTGCGTTATCACCATTTACCTCCAGAACTCTGCATCGTCTTACTTCACCGTTGGAGAGCTCTATTTCACCAAGCTCTCCGTATTTAACTCCTTCAACTTGCTTAATTAGCATCAAAGGCCCGGCTACTTCAGAAATAGTTTTGTATTCTTTGAGCATTATTTTGCCACCTCCTTTGATGTAAGTGCATCTATTTGGTCATTTAGTTGAGTTTCAATTTCATAGAACACCGTATTCACCTGATCTTCAGGAGTGTATTTTGCTCTGCCTATTCTTTCCCTTACCGGCAGTTCAAAAAGCTCCTTAATGGTTGCACCGGCTTCAAGGGCCTTTTTCCCTTTATAGTAAAAGCCCATAATAAGTTTTAACATTCTATGCTGCTTGTTCAAAGACGTATAGGTATCTACGTCATGGAATGCATTTTGGTGAAGGTAATCTTCACGTATTGATTTTGCAGCCTCAAGAGTAAGTCTGTCATTAGGTGAGAGTGCATCAACACCTACCAGCCTTACAATTTCCTCTAATTCCGATTCTTCCTGTAAGAGTCTCATTGTATCTGATCTGAGACTATTCCAATCCCTGGCAATATTTTCGTTTATCCATGTATCAAGCCTGTCAAGATATAAGGAATAGCTTAGGAGCCAGTTGATAGCAGGAAAGTGACGTCTGTATGCAAGGCTTGCATCTAGTCCCCAGAAAACTTTTACTATTCTAAGGGTTGCTTGAGTAACAGGTTCCGAGATGTCTCCACCAGGAGGTGATACTGCTCCTATGGCAGTTAGTGCACCTTCTCTTCCATTGGTTCCAAGGCTTATTACTCTTCCGGCTCTTTCGTAGAACTGGGAAAGTCTTGAACCAAGATAAGCGGGGTAACCTTCTTCACCGGGCATTTCTTCAAGACGTCCCGACATTTCTCTTAAGGCCTCTGCCCATCTTGATGTAGAGTCCGCCATTAGGGCAACGCTGTATCCCATATCTCTGAAGTATTCAGCTATAGTGATTCCCGTATAAATTGACGCTTCTCTCGCTGCAACGGGCATGTCTGAGGTGTTGGCTATAAGGACTGTCCTTTTCATTAAAGACTGGCCGGTTTTTGGGTCCTTTAATTCAGGGAACTCCATAAGAACGTCGGTCATTTCATTACCGCGCTCACCACAACCTATATAGACAACTATTTCCGCATCCGCCCATTTTGCAAGCTGATGCTGTACAACTGTCTTACCGCTTCCAAAGGGACCAGGTACAGCAGCAACTCCGCCTTTTGCAAGAGGAAATAGAGTGTCGATAACTCTTTGACCTGTTACAAGGGGCTCCACCGGAGCGAGTTTTTCCTTGTAGGGTCTGCCTTTACGTACCGGCCATTTTTGCAGCATCTTGATATCAACTATATCGCCATTATCTTTTTTTACTTTTGCCACAGTATCTTCTACGGTAAAATTACCGGCGTTAATTTCGGTTATAACACCGCTCACACCGTATGGGATCATTATTCTATGCTCTACAACAACTGTTTCCTGAACCTTTCCGATAATATCACCGGCGGTTACTTTCAAACCCTCTTCAACAGTAGGTTCGAACTTCCACTTCTTTTTTCTGTCTAATGAGGTCACGTCAATACCTCTTGTTATATTGCTTCCAACCATTTCCTTGATTGTTACAAGAGGTCTTTGAATACCGTCAAATATTGTTTCGATAAGGCCGGGACCCAGTTCAACACTCAATGGAGCTCCGGTTGAGACAACTGGCTCACCGGGGCCAAGGCCGGCTGTTTCCTCATATACCTGTATTGATGCCTTATCACCGTGCATTTCAATAATTTCGCCAATCAAGTGGTGATCGCTGACACGAACCACATCAAACATATTGCAATCCCTCATGCCTTCAGCTATTACTAAAGGCCCCGAGACTTTAACTATCGTTCCATGGCTCAAACTTTATCCCTTCTTTCATTAAAATTATAGCTGTGTAGGTAGTGCAGTAAATTATTCGTCTCTAAAGAGAATATCTGCACCGACAGCACGTTCTACGCTCTTTTTAACGCCGCTCATGCCAATTCCCAGTGAACCCTGGTTGCCTGGAATTGGTATGATGGCAGGAAATCTTCTCTCAGTGTATTTTTCAATTGTTTGCACGATATCCCGGGCGATATGCTCGGTTACATATATCACCGCAAACTGTTCATTGGCTATTTTTTCCAATACCTCCTGTGCCTCAGAGGGCGTAGTAACAGGGAATACCGACATGCCAACAGCTTTGAATCCAAGAATACTATCCTTATCGCCAATTACCCCGATCTTATACATATGCTTCCCTCAGCCTTTCTCTGATTACTTCATTAGAAATATTATTAATCTTGCCCACCATTACAATTTTGGCATTCTTAATTTCCATTTCTTTAGCCATCAAATATCCGACAAGTGGTTCAATGCCTAAGGATACGTACTTGGCTTTTTTTACATAGGCTATTATATAGTTGTCAGACAATTTCTCAAATTTTGTAAGACTGCCGGAGGCTTTAAAAGTCTCAATTCCTTCCTGTACAAATGTACCTAATGAATTATACCTCATGGCATCAACAAAGCTGTCCAGAGGGGTATCAAGATTGTCGACAAACAACTTGTGATTAATGCTTCCTTCAGGAAGGAGAACTTTTTGGAGAAACTCCAAGCTTTTTTGCAATTTTTTAACTCTCAGAAAAACCTTAGTATTGGCAAGGTCGATAAACAAGGTGACCAGATCGCTGATAAATGCATTTCCGGACTTCAGCGATGTTTCCTTCATATGCTTGAAATTAGCCTTGTCAAGTATTATATCAATAATTTGAGGATCCAATGTTTTGTTATAAGTTTCAATACACTCTTCAATAGAACTTTTCATAATTGAAGGAATATTGGACAGATTTCGATCCCTGATCATTTCCTTCATCTTTCCTGACGGGATGGAACCTGATTCTGTCAGGAGGCTGCTATCATCCTGTCCTGAGAATTCTGACTTCAAAATTACCTTTATATTATGGTAATCGTTGGTCAGCAGAAACAAGTCAAATACATCAGGTTCCGGGGCAATCTCTTTTAGCAGGCGGTACACCTTTTTATACTCATCGCCAAGCAAATTCTCATATTCATATATGTTAACCGCTTCTGAGGACGGGTTGCCATAATCTGCTTCCAGAAGAACTTTTAATGCTTCTTCGGGTGATTTTGCTTCAACCATACGGTCAAGCTTTCCTTTATCTAAAAGCTTTCGTTCTATAGCACGTATCCTTGATACCGAATAAGCATATTGGGTATCTTTATTTTTAATTTCCTTTGACAATCAAATTCCCTCCTTTCCATAATAATAAGGTACAGCGACATTAAAGTACGGCTAAAAATTAAGTTACTGCTTGGGATAATGAAAAATTTTGATTTGATGGTCTTTTCACAATGCAAAAATAGTAAGTTATTTTTCATTATCCCTAAAACAGAGATTTGATTACTTCTGTTTCAATATCGTCACGTTTCATTCTTATTATTGCTTCAAAGGAGTTATTAATTTCAATGTCTCCGGATTTTAAAATAAACCCACCGCTTATGTTTCTAGCCTCGTCTGAAATTTTCAGATTCCCGTTAACTCCTTTTTGAGAAAGCTTTTTATTTAATTGGTCTATAAAACCGGGATCAAGCCTTTGCTTATCCCTTTGGGATAAAAGTACTTCTTCTTTTCCGGTTTCTATAGAGTTTGATATCATTTCAACAAGAATACTCTGATACTCTAAATCAGGCAGATTGTTAAGCTTTTGTAAAGCCAGCTCAAAGGCTTCATCCACAACTTCCTGTTTTGCTTTGAGTTTTTGTTTTCTTGCTTCAAGCTCGGCCACAGCAATAAGTCTTTTTTTGACCTCTACTGCTTCCAACTCTGCCTTTTCTATAATTTGCTTTTTTTTCGCTTCTGCGTCTTCAGAAGCAGATCTAATAATATTTGCGGCTTCTTCCCCGGCACGTTTAATAGTTGCATCTGCTTGAAGACGGGCATCTTCAAGGATTCTGCCAATAATCTTTTCAGCTCCTGACATTTTTGGGACACTCCCTTATTATAATTTAATTCCCATTACCATCAATATTGAGGCAAGAAGAGCCAAAACCGCATAGGTTTCAACCATAGCAGCAAACATGATAGCTTTGGCAAGTTCTTCAGGTCTCTTTGCGATAATTCCGATACCTGCGGCGGCAGCTCTGCCCTGACTTATGGCAGAAATGAGACCTACAAAGGCTATTGGAAGAGCAGCGGCAAGGAAATAGAAGCCTTGTTGTGTTGTCAATTCTGTGTAACTTCCACCTACGATACCTATTTTGTTCAGTATAACAAAGGCTGTAAGCAGACCATATATACCCTGAGTTCCGGGAAGTGCCTGCAAAAGCAATGCCTGACCGAATCTTTTTGGCTCTTCGGTTACAAGACCGGCTGCGGCTTCACCAACAAGACCTACACCCTTTGCTGAACCGATTCCAGCTAAAATTACGGCTAAAGCTGCACCTGCCAATGCAAGAAAATTACCGTTAAATAAATATTCTATCCAACCCATATTAAATTGCCTCCTTGTCGTTTAAATTGATATATTTTGTATTCTTTTTAAAGGGACTGAAGCGTTTGCCTCCACCCTCATAAAACTTGCCGAAAAACTCAACGTACTGTAGACGGCTTGCATGTACATAAGCACCAAGAGCATTGATTGCTATATTGAAGGTATGACCTCCAATAAATACGATAACCAGTACAATTATTCCAAAAATATTTAGTCCGAATAGTGTACCCAAGGTGTTTATAACTGAAGCGATAACTCCTGTTCCAAGACCTAAGGCCAGAAGCCTTGAGTAGGACAGAACGTCGCTTAAGTATCCTGTAACATTGTATAGACTTAAGACACCGGACAAAAGTCTCATAACAATATTCTTTTTATCTCTTCCCTGAGTTAGAACAAGCATTATCACACCCACTATGGCCATATACTTTCCAATTTGAGCAATTGTTCCGCCCGGAAACAGCATTACTATACCTATTAAAACGATGTACCATGAACCGATATCAAATATTGCATCAAAGATTTTGCCATCCTTTATCAGCATATACGCTTTAATGCCCATACCGGTAAAGAGGTGTACGCCGCCAAATACCATGGACCATATAAGTAGCTTCATCGGGTCTTGCAAAGGGTCAAACCATAAGGGCTTAATGGTCAATTTATCACCTGATAGGAGACTTAAAATATTCCCAAACCACCCTCCAAACAACGCGCCCCATGCAACAGTGGATATGCCGCAGAAGAACAGTAGCTTTATCATTTTTGCCAAGGTTCCTTCAAGTTTGTATTTCAGTAGTATTATTCCTGTTATAATAGCCATAACCAAACCATAACCGGCATCACTTACCATCATTCCAAAGAAAACAAAGTAAAAAGGAGCCATAAGAGTATTAGGGTCAACATCCCTTGAACTTGGCAAACTGTACATCTCAGTAACTGCTTCAAAGGGTTGAACCAGTTTTGGGTTCCTAAGCAAGATTGGAAACTCTTCATCCTTCTCTGGGGCTGCTATTTCCAAAAGGCATTCATAATTGCCGTTGATACGGTTGTTAAGATTTTCACTCAGTTCTGCAGGGATCCATCCTTCAAGATAAAAGGTCTTGCTCGTTTTAACCAGATTGTCAAGGATTTTTATTCTGTCTCTTTCTATAAGAAGGTGATCATGAAGTGTTTCGAGGTCATCCTTGTAGTTGGCAAAACCGGCAATTTTCTTTTCAAGGTCTTCATACTCTTTGTCTATATTCCTAATAGTCTTTTGGGCATGGTCAATATTGCTTTTAACTGTTCCTTCAAGATCCTTGAAGGATACTTTTGAAAAGCTGTATTGCTTCAGAACCTTTATAGCAGCTTCTTCACAGGAATTGTGATAAATGACAAGAACATAATCCTGCTGTCCATCCTCGCTTATAACTTCAAGATAACTCTCAGGAGCTTCGCTCAGGAGGTCTTCTTTCAACTTACCGGAATTGGGCGTTTGAGGTACAATGCCAATTACTATGGTAGTGGTGGAGGTAAAAGTATCCTGAAGGGGGATGGTTAATTGTTTCCACGGCTCAAGGCTTAGAATCAGATTGGTGTATTTGTTCCTTTCCGATTTTAAGTATGTCAGTTGATCGTTATAAGTGTTAATATCATTTACAATAGAGGTTAACTTTTCTGCATTCTGTAGAATAATGTTATATTCATTTGTTTTTACAGATCTTTTCGATGAAAATAACCCCTTCTTTTTGGAAGAAAATTTAGAAAGGTAGTCTACAGTCCACTTAACCCTGTTTATTTTATCATCAAGTAATGCCACCTTTTCACTGTTTCCGTCCTGGACAACCAAATCCTTCCAATCGTCGCAAGTCAGTTTTTCCGAACTTTCGGATATTTCTACAACACCCATATTCATAAGTGCATCAAGAATTTTTTCCTTATCTGTCTCAAGGCCAATGAGAGAAAGTTTGTTCATTTTAACTATTGCCATGAATGTTCACAACCCTTCCCATTATTAAATCAACTGCCTTGTCGAGTTTTTTTCGTGCATGCGCTTTAATCTCCGAACATTCTTCGTCAACTTCCTTCTGTAGCTCTGCGATCTCATCACCGGCATGTTTTTCTGCTCGTATGATAATATCCTTGGCTTCCTTTTCGGCGTCCACAATTGCCTGTTCCAGAAGTTTGTAGGATTGATTGCTTGCTTCAGTCATAATTTGACGGGCTTCGTCAAGAGATTGTCTTTGAAGCTCATCAGCTTCAGTTTCGGTTTGTTTTATGGATTTTAAGATTTCTAACGACACCTGATCACCACCCTGCTAATGTATTTATAACTACTGCTTGAATAAGGATGCACTGATTTATATATCGGTAACTTATTAATAATTATTATATCTTTTAGATTATGATTCTACATAATTATGATTCTACATAATAGAATAAAATATGAATTTGCAGAATGCTTTTGATAATAATTTATCATATATGATATCATTTTGGGGAATTTATATCAAGACTTTTGAAGCTTTATTGATTTATATAATAAAGAACATGATTTGTATCTTTCTAAGGAAATATAAACGGCTTTGTACAAAGCTTCCATATTAAAATAATATTAAATAATTCCTAGATAACAGACAAATCTGCCGAGTTAAGATAAAATATAATTATTACTATTATATATCATTTAGGAGGGTATCAAAAGTGGGGAAATTAAAAAGGTCGTTTATATGGGTCGTAATTCTCGTTGCAGTTGTCAATTTGTTCTTATTTCCCTCGGGAGTCAGTGCAATTAACAGGGTTGATCAGGCAAGGCTAAGCAAATGCGTAGTACTTTACATAGGAAGCTCAAACTCATATGTTAATTCAGAAAAAACAAAAATTGACAGTGATAATCCAAGAATAGTTCCCATCGTAAAGAACGGCAGGACACTTGTTCCGGTAAGGTTTATTTCCGAGAGTCTTAATGCGGAAGTTGGCTGGGACGGAGCTACTTCTACTGTTACCATATCGTTGAATGGAAATATTGCGGTACTAATACCCGGGCAAAGCAGCATGCTGCTCAATAACGAAGAGAAAGAACTTGATGTACCGGCAGAAATTATTGAAGGCAGAACATATCTTCCGCTTAGAAGGCTGGTAGAAGATGTTTTGGATAAGAACATTTTTTATGATAGTAATCTGATAATTATAAGTGAAAAAGACAATTCTTTTGATAAAGATGCGGATAAAAGCTTAATTGATGATTTGTTATATATATATGGAAAAGATTATGCAATTACACACATATCCGGGGGAAATGACCATACTGCAGCAATAAAGGAAGATGGAACCGTTTGGGTATGGGGAGATTGTGGAGAGAGGAATGTTACCGTACCTGAAATGGTTTATGGCCTGGACAGGGTAATTGAGGTGTCGGCAGGCAATAAGTATACACTCGCGTTACAGAGTGACGGAACGGTTTGGACATGGGGTGAAACCCGCATGGAAAACGATGAAAGCGTATATATGGATACTCCTGTTCAAGTGGAAGAGCTATCTGAAATCAAGAAAATTTCTGCTGCTTACGACGGCCTTTGTCTGGCATTGAAAGGTGACGGAACAGTGTGGTCTTGGGAAAGTGAAATGACACTTCTAACAGGTGCCGAACCTTCTCTTGTAGAAGGATTAACAGATATAGTGGACATAGCTGCAGAAAACAATTACTCTTTTGCAATAGATAAGAACGGAGAGGTTTGGGTATGGGGCGAGAATATAGGTGGAGAGCCGGAAAAGGTTGCAGGAATAAATGATGTTATAGATATATCTGCCGGACTAAGTCATGTTCTTGCATTAAAGAAGGATGGGACTGTCTGGATATGGAAACACAATGACCGTGCACTGGTTTATGGCGGACAGGGAGAAGGCGCAGATTTATCAGTGCCAATACAGGTTAAGGAACTAAACGGAATAGTTGCAATTTCAGCCCGAGGGGGAGGTCACTCCATAGCCTTGAAAGATGATGGAAGTATGTATTTATGGGGTGTAAACTGGTATAAGAGCGGATCAAATTATCTGATGCCTGTTGTGGTTGGTGAACTTAGTGGCGTTAGGGAGATAGCCTCCGGGAACGGTCATATAGTGGTACTAGGAAGTGACGGTTCAGTATGGGCTTTTGGAGACAATGGAAACGGACAAATTGGTGACGGAACATTAATAACAAGGACTAAGCCGGTTAAAACTTTGTTTGACCGGAATCCGTTAAAAATAAAAACTGTAGATATCTTTGAAGAGAGTAAACTGGTGCATGAGTTTGATGATATGACTATTGAAGTATTGGATGACCTTGCTCAGAGTATTGTATCTGATAATCCACATGACCCCTATGAAAAATTTGTGGAGGGTGACAAAATGGAATTGGTGGTGGTTGACAATACAAGGGATTTTGTCAATGCCATCAGACCAAATTGTGAAATAGTTTTAAAAAGTAATGGTGTATATAACCTTTTAGATCCTTTGTATGAAGTTACAGATAATAAATATGTTTACATTAATGGCAATGTATTGATTGTTGAAGATGTAGAAAACCTGATAATAAGATCGGAATCGGGTAGACCTGTAAATATGGAAAGTCCTGATTTTGCATATGCATTAAAGTTCAAGAATTCCAAGAATATATTAGTTGATGGAATACATGCAGTATGTGAAACAAATGGTAAGGAACTTTTATCTGAGGTGTTTACCTTTGAAAATTGCCAGAATATTTATTTGAATAACATGATTTTAGCAGGGGGCAGTTATGGGGTAGCACTTTCTAATGTTAATGGATTTGTTTTTAACAATTCGGTAATTGAAGATTGTAAAGTAGGAATCATGAATATTTTGGATTCGAGAAATATAGTATTTAGCGTATCTGGATTTATAGATAACAATGTGTCTTCTGATCTTGTAAACATTATGAGCAGTAAGAATGTATTGTTTACTTCCTGTGAGATAAGTAACAATCTTGTTGCGTTAGAAGGGCGAAATTCAAAGCACCAACTGTTCAATCTTCATTTTGTGGAACCCATATTGCTGGTAAAAGATTCAGTTATAAAGAATAATAAGGCAGATTATATGCGGGTTTATGAGGATGACATTTATTTTGGAAATGTTACCTTTGACAATAATGATTTTATAAAAGGTGTGTATGAATCCGACAGATGATAGCAAACGAACTTTTTTTGAAGTTGTTGCGTCTAACATAATAAATATGCTATATGATGTAGGAGGAGTTTGCTTTATGAAGGAATTTAAAAATATTATGATTTTTGCATTGGTTTCTGCTATTGCAGCATGTCCGATACATATCTATGCAAGCGGAGATAATGATGCACCGGTAGCCACGGCAATTGAAACAAATCAGCTGAAAATTTCAGGTGTTGTAACTTATAACAGTCTTGAGACAGGCTTTTATGAAGTAGATGGCTACAGGCTTGAGGGGGAGTATGACTTCAGTAAATACGAAGGCAAGTCGGTTGTGGTTAAAGGAGAAATCAGCAATTCCATGAGCATTTTTATGAACAAGGCGATTAAGGTGTCCACAATAGAGGAACTTAAAATTCCGGAATTACCTGTAGTAAAAGAAAAAATGGTTTTGGAGGGGCAGATTGTTTTCAATACACTGGAAGGTGGCTTCTATGAGTTACAAGGTTACAGGCTTGTAGGGGATACCGATTTTGCTGAATATGCAGGCAAAACTGTAGTTGTAACCGGAGTGGAAGATACCGGTTCAAGTATTTACATGACTAAAGCAATAAGAGTTGACAGCATCAAAGCGAGTGCCGAAGACGTGGAAAATGGAATCACCGAAAAAACCATTGATGAGATTATCAATAAAATGGAGGAAGCCAGATCCGCCATGCTAGATAGCATTAAAAAGGATGGAGTTGATTCGGTTGAAGGGATTAAGTACAAGGAAGAAATAAAGATTCTAAAGGATAGTGCTCTAAAGAGTTTGGAAGAACTTGTAAAGATAGATGGCAGGAATGCAGATATCTCCAAGTTTGAAAAGCTGGGTAAAGTATTAAGTATTAGCGAAGAAAAAGCCATAAGTGTTTATATAAACGGTATAAGGACTGATTTTGAGCAGGGGGCACTGCCATTTATAGATAGTGGGAGGACTCTTGTGCCCTTCAGAGCGGTTGCAGAAGGTCTTGGAGCGGATGTATCCTGGGATGGTAAGGCTCAAAAGGTAACAGTTAAGAAGGGTGAAAGGGTTATTGAACTTACAATTGGAAGTAACGCTGTGTATGTGGACGGGAAAACCCTAGAACTTGATGTGCCGGCAAAGATAGTAAACGGAAGGACGGTAATACCCCTTAGGTTTATTGGTCAATCCCTTGACACGACAGTGGAGTGGATTCCGGAAGGTCAGATTATTGTTATCAGTAGCAATGCTGACCACAGCAGACCGGCGATTGATAGTACGGATTTTACAGTTAAGTATAATAACGGTTCAATTAAGCTTGGGGATTGGGACGACAAAATCAACATTGAAGAAATCTTTGGTGAGCCTCTTTCAGAAGAAACTGAGCAATTAGGCCCTAATGCAGATACCTTTAACGGTACATATGTTAAGGAATTGAAATATGACGGATTGGTTCTTAGCATGAATTCTCCAAAGGACAATGGAAAAACATTTTATGTGAGAATGATTAATATAGCTAAAGACGACTTTGTGACGGCCAGAGGTGTTAAAGTTGGTGACAGCTATCGCAGGATATTGGAAGAATACATGTACACTCCTTTGTGGGAAACAAATTATGATCCGAAAAACCATGAGTATCTATTGAAAGATGAGGGTTATAATTATATAAAATTTGAGGTGAAAGAAGGGGTTGTAAAATCAATTTCCATTTACATGGAACTTCCCTAACTTCAAGATTGAAATTGAATATAACTTTTATGACGCCCGGTTGAAGATAGATGACCGGGCGTTTATTTTCCTTCGCATTTATTACATGCATCCTAATCCGGTTGATAGCCGGACAAGCATGTCCCATGCGTTAATCATTTTTGCTCAGCTTGCTGTGATTAAGCCTTTCCACTTTGTAGATTCTGTAGATATTTTTAATTGTGACGGTTAAAGCAGCGTAAACAGGTACTACTATCAATAGCCCCACAAAGCCATACAACGCGGAACCTATCATAAGAAGAAGGATTACCGTTACCGGGTGGACGTTCAGCCTTTGTTTCATAATCTGTGGTGCAATAAAGTTACCGTCAATCTGTTGAACTATTGTCTCGAGAAGAAAAACTTTGACAGCCATTAATGGGTTCATAGTCAGGCCTACAAATATTGCAGGTACGATACCGATAAAAGGCCCGAAGAAGGGGATTATAGCTGTTATTGTAACAAAAATTGAAAGAATCAGAGGATACTTTATACCTATAATCAGATAACCTATGAACATCAGTATTCCATCGGCCAAAGCCACTGTCATCTGCCCTACAAGATAGGAAGAAAGAGCTTTATCTATGTCTTGTAATATTTTTTGACCATTTGTTACATGCTTTTTTGGAAGAAATTCAATAAATTTTTTGCTGAATTCTTCATCATCCTTTAAAAAGTAAAAGAGAATAAAGGGAATCATAATAATTATGGTGCTTATATTTGTAACAGTTGATACAACACTCATAAAGAAGGCTTTTGAATTATCTATAAGGCTATCTAGCAATTGTAGCCCTCTTTCTTTAAGGTCATCTAAAGGTAAGGAAGCAAAAAATTTATTATTGAGAAGAGAATCCTTTGAAAACATCGAAATGTCAAAATTATTATATAATTCGGTAGTAAGTGCGTTAAACTGTTCAACTACTATTACACCGATATTAGTTGCCAACGCAAGAATTAGAACAAATGCAACTACAAAAGTAAGAACTATCGAGATGGTTTTTGGAATTCGTACTCTTTGAAATAATCTTACAAGGGGTCTTAAAATGTAGTAAAGTATAAGAGATGCAAGGATGGGAGCAAATATTGCCGCTACTAATTTTTTAAAAGGTAAGAGAAAAAAGTCTATTTTGCCGAACATAAATATTATCAGCAATGTTAGCAAGGTACCTACTCCATATTTAAAGAATTTATGATTAAACCACATTTATATTTCCTCCGATTACAAATAAATTGTTAAGTTAAATATAACACATTTTAACCAATACACAATAAATATTTTCTAGGTGTGGGTGGCAAAAATTGCATCGATAATGTTTGTAATCCTGTAAAAAAGCTCAATAGTAGCTTTCCTTTTCTTATATGAATACATGATTATCCTCCTGATATTTTTTATATATCAGGTCCAAGATTATTTAAACATTTTCAATCTCATTTAAATACTGCCGCATAATACACTTGGTTTTTGGTTTGTTTGCTAACTAAATATCCCATAAAACACAGTGATTATGCGGCTTTTAAGTGTTTGCTCAATAGCAATTTTTAAATGATTTACCCTGACTTGTTTTTAATTATTTGTCAGTGTTACATTCTTTATTAAAGGACGGCAGTGTTTACCTGTAATAGTGATTGTTGCCGGTTTAGTCGAACCTAGGGGTACCAGGTCCGAAGGAAGATCAAGGGACGCTGTTCCGCTGGAGGTTATTTCAGAACTGGAAATTACATTATTACCGACAGTTAAAGTGACTATACCCTCAGTTAAGCTACTCCAATGAACATTATAGCTTCCGTTTTTGATATCAACTGTATCTGACATAGCTACCGAAATGGCAGACGGAGGATCCAGGTCAATATCCATGGATGGGTCTCCGTAGTACTGGTATAAGCTCAAAGGATCATTTTTAACCACCTGATTGGATTGTATATGACCTTGCAGTATTATGTATCCTATTTTATCCATAGGCTTGGGAGCAGCCGACACAAGCTTGTAATCGATAATTCCCTGGTGTGTTACAGGTATACCGGGATTAGGCCACATAGCATTTACCAGTGATTTGGCAAAAGCATCATTGGAGTGGGGGAGGGTTTCAAAAGAAGCAGCCAGTATTCCCACAGCTCCTCCATCAGGCTTTCTGAGCAGTTTTTCAGTGATAGATGTTATATCTGTTGCTGGAGAATATTGATATATGGATCCGGAAGAACAACAGGTGAAGAAAAGTACCGGCAAAACGCTTGAATTATTGAGTGACGTAACATCCGAAATTGAAAAATTACCCGGAACCCCCCATTCGTCACCATGTCCCCTGTAGAAACCAAATATCCTTCCATTATTAAGCGCTTCCACATGGTTGGAACCTGTGGGGTTCCAATTTACACCTGAGGTTAGCAGGCTTGATGGAATAGGGTCACCGTAATGAAACATGGTATTATTCCAATTAGTAGGAGTAGTACTCACTCCACTGAAGTAATATAATCGGTCAACCTGTTTTCCTTGTTTTGAAGTGAGATATTCGCCTATCTCCCATATTGTGCGCGTGTAAGATCTATCTTCATAACCGTCGGCACCGGAAGCGTCATATCCAGTATCAGTTGTAGATGAATCCTCAAAAAGCGATGCCGTCAATATATTAGTGTAATATTCTGACTTTGTGGGAGGTTGCTTTTCCCGCGCAATTATCTTATCCACCACATTATAAGCCTCTGATAAAGTATTGACAGATATACGGGCAGTAGCTGAATGAGGCAGGCTGTTTGGTGTAGAATTATAGTTACTGAAATAATAACTATCAGTATAATAATAGGAATCACTGAAAAAGGAGTAGTTACGCCTTATTTTGGATGCTACATTATCGTGGTCTCCGAATAGAATAACATAATCGGGCGGATTGGAGGTCAGGCTTGTGATATGAGCTTCAATCTCATCACTGGTCCAAGCTGCTTTTGCCTCAATAGTTACGTTGAATCCCATCTGACGTTTCCATAGTGCCAGACGGTCAACAGCACCCATAAACTCATTGGCGGCAATGATAAGAATATCTCCTCGCTCACGCTGTGCAAAGGTTCCGGTGGATGCAGGGACTTGTGGGTTAATGACGGAATTATTTATTATATCCCTGTATTGTCCGTCCGGCATGGTAAGCCCACTGCCTCCTGTAAAATCAAATTTAAAGTCAATTTGCTGGTATTCTGTGAGTACATCGGTTATAGGGTTGTATTGAATGGGACTTACCTTTATAAGCGCTAATGATACTCCATACACATTTGAGACAGATACCATCTCAAAAAGATTTTGGGGATAATTGCGGTTTTGGTACGGCGGTGTATGATTCATATCTATTGTGGTGCTGTATTTTTTGGCCAGAACTGTGCTGTAACCCGGTGTGGTTTTGACACTGCTTGACGTCACATTGATGTTTAATGTGGCATCTTTAGGCATAACCACATAGAAGGATTTTATTGATGCATATTGGAACAAGTCACCGCCCCAATAATAAGCTCCTACATGATCCTTTTCCGGGGATTGACAAAACTTCAACAGTTGCTTGTCCACGTATTCCCTGATTACAGAATTAGGATGAATGTCAATAATTCCAGAAACACCTGATATAGTGCTGTTGGTTACGGTAATTGTAGTTTCCAGCTCCATTTCATTACCCCAAATAATTTTGCCCATATAGTCTTTCACAACTACATTGGGGTTCAATTCATAATATGAGGATGCTTTGTAAGACCAGTCATTGGTCTTATCCCAGGCTGACCAATCGGCATAATGCAGCCCAAAAACAAACCCTTCATTCCTTTCACCGGGTGCAAGAGTTATACAAGGATTAATTTTTACCTCGTATTTCCCGTCACTATGACTTATCAGAGTTGTAATATTAGGATCTGTCTGATAGTAGCGTTCCAGAACAGGTGCTTTATCCTCTTCCACTGTAAAGTAGTAGTGTATTGTAAAATTGGATATTGCAGTGGTGCCGGTATTTTCCAGGCAGATTCTGGGTTTTTCGATATTGCTCTCATGGATGCCCTCATCCCTTGTATAAACCTTGATATCAACAGCTTCAGCTTGTACCATAATGACCTTGATGGTTGACATAAACAGTAATGCAATAAGAAGAACTACTAAAGACAACTTCTTCATAATCTTTCCCTCCTGTTCATTTTGTTAGTGGGCTCGTGCTTTTAGATTTAAGTTACAAAAATTATAAAAGGCTTTTACTATTTTGATCATGAGTTTGTAATGACGATGTTCTTTATTAGGGGTCTGCAGTTTTTGCTTGTAACAGTTACAGTAGCCGGCGTTGTTGTACCTGACGGTATCAATCCTGATGGAAGTAAAAGTACTGCCGTACCTTGGGAGGTTATTTCAGATGTTGATACTACGTTGTCACCTATGCTTAATGTGACTACCCCCTCAGTCAAACTGCTCCAATAAACACTATAGTTCCTTGCCTTTACATCTACTGTATCCGGCATAGCAGCAGAGATGGATGCAGGAAGTTCCAGGTTCATGTCCATGGATGGATCTCCGTAGTAATGGTAAACCTGTAAAGGGCATCCATCGTCATATGACATCCTTGTTCCATCCCATGTTTGCTTAGATTGGATATGTCCTTGCAATATGACATACCCTATTTTATTCATAGGCTTGGGGTTGGCATTAGCAGATACAAGGTCATAATCTATTATATGCCGGAATGTTGCAGGTACTCCCGGATTGGGCCACATAGCATTAATCAGCGATTTGGCAAAGGCATCATTTGAACCTGAAAGACTTTCCCTGGTTGCGGCGAGAACACCTACAGCTCCGCTCCCCTGTTTTTTTATCAATTCTGTAGATATAGATGATATGGATGTGCCGGTATAGTCACAAAAGGCTCCAGATAAACAGTTGATGAAGAATAATACAGGCAAAACCCCTGAATTATTCAAATCTGATACATCGGTTATAGAAAATTTTGTGGGAGCCTCTGAAGAACTACCATGGCCTCGGTAAATACCAAACATCCTGCCGTTATTGAGAGAAGCCACACTGTCAGCTCCTGAGGCAAGCCAGTTAAAACTTGGGTCAAGAAGATCAGAAGGAAGAGCTTCTCCAAAATGTAACATGGAGTTGTTCCAATATCTTGGGATAGCTGTATCTGCTTGCTTTCTATATAAACGATCTACCTGTTTTCCATGATAGGTGGTAAGATATTGCCCAATTTCCCAAATAGTCCGTGTAAATGCCAAATCTTCATATCCATCTATCTGAGAGTTACCGAATATCATATTATCAGTAGTCTCATCTTGGAAAAGCGCGCCTGTCAAAATATTTTTGTAGTATAAATCTGAAGTGGGAGGCTGCTTCTCCATTGAGATTATCTTATCGACAACATTGTTTGCTTCCAGTACAGTATCTACAGGAATACGAGCTGTTGCTGAAAGAGGGAGTTTATTGGATACCGAACTTTCATCAAAGTAATATTGTGCATCTGAGTAATAGTAGGGTGCGGAGGGCCAATTCGGATTATAATTACCCATTTGTTTGGACTCAACCCACTGATTATCACCAAACAAGATTATATAGTCAGGTGGATTGGAAGCACGTCCGGCAATAAAGGCTTGAACCTCAGAACTGGTCCAACTGCTGCGGGTTTCAACAGTTACATCAAATCCCATTTGTCTCTTCCATAGCGCCAGACGGGCAACGGGACTATCAGCACCGGTAGAAAACCGGTTGTTTGAAACTATCAATATTTCTCCGCGTTCACGCTGTAAAAAGGTTTCGGGAGTTGCAGAAATTTGGGGATTAATGACTGTGTTATTTATAATATCCCTATACTGTCCATCTGGCATATTGAAACCGCTTCCGCCGACAAAATCAAACTCAAATTCTATCCTTTTGTATTCTGTCAGTTTATCCTCAATAGGGTTATATTGGATAGGATTAACCTTAACAAGTGCTAATGATACTCCCTCGACATTTGTGGAAAATACCTCTTCAAAGAGGTTTTGAGGATAATTGCGGTTCTGGTAGGGCTCGATTGTATTAAGACTTACACCGAGAGTTGATCTGTAGTTTGTTGTTTCCTGTATACTGCTTGAAGTGACGCGCATATTTAATACCGCATCTTTAGGCATAACAACGTAGAAGGATTTTATTGACGGGTAGTACCATGTTAATGGTCCGCCTTTATATTCGCGAATAGGTGACTGACAAAAATTTGCAAGTTCCTCATTGAAACCCTTCCGCATATCGTTAGAGGTATGTACATCGATAAAACCGGTAACGCCTGATGTACTGGTGTTGGTCACATTTATACTTGTTTTTAGAGGCATTTCCTCTCCATAAATTATATTACCATTAGAGTCTACAACCACAACACGGGGATTCAATACATAAGTTGAAGTGGAAATATGGGAAAAGTCATTGGTCTTATCCCAGAATGACCAGTCGCCATAATGAAGCCCAAAGACAAATCCCTCGTTTTTTTCTCCTGGTGCCAGGGTCATGTGGGGAGTGATTTTAACCTTGTAGTTTCCGTTACCAAGGCTTTGCAAATTAGTTATGTTGGGGTCGGTCTGATAATAAAGCTCCAGAAGGGGAGTTTTATTATCCTCTACCGTAAAATAATAGTACATGGTAAAATTGGATATTGATGTAGTACCTATATTTTCTATACAGATCCTCGGCTTTTCTATATTGTTTTCATGACTACCTTCATCCCTTGTATAAATTTTTAGCTGGTCACTTGTTGCCTGCACTGTTATGATTCTTGTAGACGGCAGCAGCATTGATACTATCAAAAGTGCTATTAATGAAAGCTTTCTCATGACTTATCCCTCCTGTTTCGTCAATAAATTTAAACTTCTGAGTAACTGATTCTAAAATATGTACATGGTTTTATAAATGTCCACTTACCGAAAAATGTAAGATTATTAATGTATTTAAGATAAAACTAATTTCACAACTGTAGGCCTACAGTATAATTTTTTGGTAAGTGGGGAATTTATGGTCATATTCTATAATTCTTCAAAGCTTTTTATAAGGTCTATTTTTTCTAGTCACTAAACTTAAAATAGAAATTGATTTTATGGTCTTTTCTTCATTGGAATTATTTGATAGAATAATGATATACTCAATCTCTGAATGGTAATTGCATCATTATATAAATTTGGTTTTTCTTGCTTAAAAAATACTTGTAATATATTATTTATGGGGACTAAAAAATGGGGATGCTTATAGCTTCAATTTTACTTTTAATTGCTGCTTTGTTTTATATTTCGACCAAGAAAAATGCGGCCAACCTTATTCTGTCAGTTGTTTTTCTTGTTGCCTCAATTGGATGCTTTGGTTCCTATATGGAAGTAAGCATGCTGCCAAGTTTAAAAATACGAATTGACCCCAACAGCCACTTTTTATTGTTTATGGAATACCTAAGTAGCCTATTTTTGTCATTGGGGCATTATTTACCGTACTCTATATTATTGATATTCGCTATATACTTTTCGGGATATATGGAAGAAAAGAAAAAGATAGAACATATATTTATTGTTATGATTATATTCATACCTTCAATAATATGCTTTACTCTATTTCCTGTTGATAGGCAGTTCAAACCTGATTTCAAATTTCTTTCTATTTGGTGTGGTATATACTTAATTATATCTATATTTATTTTTAGATCTACATACAAAAGAGCACTAACCATTATTGAAAAGAACAATAGACTTTTTGTATCAATGATAGTAATACCTTCTTCATTTTTACATTATATCTTTGTCAATATTACTCAAGCTTTTGGAAATAGAATGATATGGCGATACTCTTATATAATTGTAGCAATAGCCTTCATAGTATATATTTTTTTCATTATACGATTTGGTGCATTTGGTCTTAAAATTAAAATCGAAAAGATAAAAATGGATACAGCTATTAGAACAATAAATACAAGCACTGTAATACTTAATCATGCAGTAAAAAACGAAGTATCAAAAATATCTATGTGTGCCAGTACCATAAAAAGTTTTCAAGATAGGATTGAATGTCCTGATATGAGAGAAAAAATAAGTTTGAGCACTGAAATAATTGAAGACTCTGCAAGTCACCTCTTAAGTCTTGTTTCCAGAATTAAAGAAACTTCCAAACCTATTGTTTTAAATGAGAATACAATGAGTTTGCATGCATTGATAGAACATGTGGTTAAAGTATACTCCAAAATAGATGACAAAAAAAATGTCAGCTTCCACGTTATTTCCGATTATAGTTATATAATAAAAGCTGATTATGCTCATTTGAGAGAGTGTTTTTGTAATATCATCTGTAATGCTATTGAGGCAGCTGACACGGATGTTAAAATTAATATACGAGTAGTCCAACAGGGGAGATTTTTAGTAGTTATTATAAATGATAATGGACCAGGAATTTCAGATGAGCATATACCTTATCTATTCGAACCTTTTTATTCAACAAAGAAAAATAACAACAACTTTGGATTGGGATTGTTTTACTGTAATAATGTAATGAGAAGGCATGAAGGAACTCTTGAAATATCAAGTTCAAAAGGAAAAGGAACAAAAGTTACTTTGACAATACCAGAAAAAAGGATTATAAGTAAACAACTACTTTTGGATGCTTAGGGAGAATTTATGAAAAAGAATAGGCTGATTATCGTTGAAGATGATGAAAAATGGGTTATGGCAATGAAGCTATTTCTTGAATTGGAACCAGACCTTGAAATTGTTGCCATTGCAAGCAATTATAATGAGGCAATAGAGATAGGAATTTCAAAAGATGCTGATGTTATTCTTATGGATATTAACCTTTCAGGCAATGACCTTGATGGCATATATGCAACTGCTGAAATTCTAAGTCATAAAGAAATAAAAGTGATTATGTTAACGTCTATATGCGATAGGGAAGTTATTCAAAATGCTTATGTAGCTGGAGCAGTTAACTATGTTATGAAAAACAATTACAAAGAAATACCATCTATAATTAGAAATACCATTTTAAATGTTACTCCGAATGAAGTTCTCGCAAAGGACTATATGAAGCTTAAAACAAAGGAATTGTTATCACCCTTGACTTCCCAGGAAAGAGAAATATTCAATTTGTTTTCAAACGGAAAAAACAAAAAGGATATTCAAAACAGCCTGTTTATTTCAGAAAGTACACTTAAGAATCATGTACATAATATAATACATAAACTTAATGTAAATTCTATTCAACAAGCGATTGATAAGGTTAAAAGAAAGGGATTTATAAAAGAGTTATGATATATAATTCCTCTAAAATAGTTTATTTTTTCTGCAAGCTGCTGGGGGCATCCTGTCAGAGCGCTTTTTAATTCAGAATTCTTTCGGCTTTGTCACGATATGTATTTTTTAGGAAGGTCTATTTTTTTTAGACCTTCCTAAGCATTTAAATATATTTTATCATTAAGCTATTGATTTAATATAATTATGTTTAGGAGATAATTTGAGTGGCCATTAATAAAGATTTATTTATTAATATATTGTCTCAGTGTGAAAGTGGAGATATTCTTTTATGCCGTGGACCTTTTATTTCTATATGTATAAGTGGATTTAAGTTAATGTACTATCCTGAAATATGGGCAAAAGGAAAGTATACCCACGCAGGTTTGTTTGACAAAGAGCGCTTTATAAAAGGCGATTATTACTGTATTTTATCTGCATCAAATAAAGTAAAGGGATTCAAAAAAAACTTTTGGTCACTATTTGGCGAAGTTGGTTATGAATCTATTTCAAAATGGTTAAATGAGGATTTGATTTCAATATATAGGATTAATGGGTATTCACAAAGCAGTGGAACTGCATGCATAAGTTATTTGCAGCCATACATAGGCAAATCATTTTATTTCACTGATATAAATAAGTTCGAGTCCTTCTATTGTTCTAAACTGATTGTACTCGCTTGGAACTCTCAGGGTGTTCAATTCGAAGTTTCTGATAGTCTAACTCAAAGGTTATTTATGCCATTTATAAAGTACTATACACCAAATATCATATCCACAAGTAAGAGCATTAAAAAAATTTATGAGTTATATTAATAGGTATTGCTAAATTTTCTAAATGGATTAATGCAAGTAATAAACGCAGTATCATATATTTTTAACAGTATTTTATTATTAGAACCTGTGACCTATTATTTTACAATAAAGCGTAAAGCTTTACTTGACTTCATTGGTGATACAATAGTGGTAAATGAAAAGATAATGCAAGGCCAACCTCGGTAATGAGTTCACCAACAATAGCTAATGTATCATTTTGATTAATATAAGTATAGGTGGAATGAATTTGCGTATTCCGGAACATCCGGGACACAGAACTCATACATATTTTTGTGGGACAAAGCTTTTAAGTCCAATCAAACTAGAATTGTAAAGGTTGATTGACAAACTCTGGAGGGTGCATTTAATTATCATGAACCATATTATTCCAAGAACAAAGCCTCAAGCCTTGTAGTTCCGCCTCGCTAACATTCTCTACAGCCTTTACGCAATGTTCTTTCCACAACAGGGTGCACTATTAAAATATGCACCCTATTTCTATTAATTTGTTGCGAAGATACATTCAGTAGGGATATAATAGTGTATGAGTTGCGTGGAAATTGAGCACTGCGCAGGATAATAAACAAAGGGGATTTACATGCTAAGAATAGGTTATTTAGGACCAAAAGGGACTTTTTCCCATGAAGCAATGCTGGAGTATCAAAAGGGGAATAATGACTTTGTCGGAATTGATTACAATACGATTACTGAAATAGTAAATGCAGTACATAACGATGAAATAGATGAGGGAATTGTTCCAATCGAAAATTCACTCGAAGGTGCAATTAATGCTACGATGGACACTCTGGCCACAGATGTTGAACTTATAATTAAGGCTGAGATTGTTATTGCTGTAAAACAAAATCTTATTGCCAGAAAAGAAACAAAGTGGGAGCAGATAAAGTATATACTTTCCCACCCGCAGCCAATAGGGCAGTGCAGAAAGTATCTCGACGACAAATTCAGTGAAGCTGTTATTAAATTTACATATAGTACGGCGGAAGCAGCGAGGGAAGTTGCAGAAGGCAGTTTTGATATGGCGGCAATAGGCTCTGCCACTGCTGCAAAAGTATATGGCCTTGATATTATAGCCGAAGGAATACAAGATAGTCAGAATAATTTTACCCGGTTTGTGGTACTTTCAAAAACGGCAGCTAAAAAAGCTTGCAACAACAAAACTTCAATAGTTTTTTCCACAGAAGACAAACCAGGAAGTTTGTACAGAGTCTTAGATATTTTCAGTCTATGGGATATAAATATGACAAGGATTGAATCAAGACCTGCAAAAAACGAATTGGGAAAATATATATTTTTTATAGATTTAAAGGGTCATGTTGAAGATGAGGATATACGAGATGCCTTAACTATGGTTAGAAGGAAAGCTTCATTTTACAAGTTTCTGGGTTCCTATCCCGAGTTTGAAAAGTAAAATAACTTTCTTTTTAAGTGGGAGTGAGTTTTCACAAAGATAAGGGTCTCTGTAAATTTATCTTGATGTTTTTTCGGGAAATTACACACTTGAAAAATTATTAATGTTATAATATATGGCACATGTAGTTTGCAATTAATATAATACTAATGGAGTGGTTTTATGGCCTTGTTCGACAAAGAAATTGACATAACCAGGAATATTAAAATAATTGAATGGCTTAAAAGCGAGCTTTTAACAGATATTGCGAACTTGTTTAAGGTATTGGTGAACGGAGTTAAAGAAGAGGTGCATGAATCTGTTTCCGATACTTTGTCAAACATAATTCTCATAAGCTATTTGTTAGGCAGACGTTTAGGCATAAGTTATAATTCAATTGAAATGAAAATTGAGAACAAAGTTAAACTTGGTCTGATTGAAAACCATGACGTAGAAAAATACTATGGGGATTTATCCGAGCTGTCAAGACATCTGAACAGTTCAAGGATAAAGAAGCAGTAAGTGAGGGTCGATACCTTTAACGGGAGAAATAGTTATGGATAATAAAAAGCATTCAGGGATTTTTATTCCAAAGGCGGGGTTTTATCTTTGGGCAATATTTATCCTGTTGGCAATAATTGCTTACTTGGATTACACAATTGCGCTACCTGGCTTTGCAATATTTATTTTTCTGGTATACTATAATTACAGGTCAAGTTATATAAGGCATAAAGAAATTACAAAGTATATTGAAAACTTAACAATAAATATTGATACGGCTACAAAGGATACTTTATTAAACTTTCCGATGCCGCTTGTGGTATCAGAGGTAGATGGAACTATAATATGGTACAATTCACCTTCTAAGGAGATTTTTGGTGGAGTGGAGTTGCTTGAAAAAACAATACATTCTTTTGTGAAGGATCTGGATCCTAATAATATCGGAAGCGAGCAGATCAATTTCTCTAAAGAAATTGTTATAAGTAACAGGAATTACAATGTATTGGGAAATTTCGTAAAAGTAGACAGCAAAATTGATGAAGATGGCTTTATAATCCTTCTGTACTTTATTGATAATACAGAACTTGTGGAGACGAAAAAGCAGTATTATGATGAGAAGGTAATAATAGGGCTGATTGTCATAGATAATTATGATGACCTGATGCAGAGCACAGAAGACTCGAAGCGTCCCCAAATGCTGGCAGAGATTGATTTGAAGATAACCCATTGGGTTGATAATACGGGAAGTATTATTAAGAAGTATGAAAGGGACAGATATCTTTTGGTTTTCGAATACAAATATATGAAGGAATTTGAAGAAAAAAGATTTGAAATATTAGATAGTGTAAAGGAAATAAACCTTGGAAATAAAATCCCGGTAACCTTGAGTTTAGGATTTGGGATAAACGGTAAATCGTTATGGGAAAACTTCAAATATGCGAATGCCTCTATAGATATTGCATTAGGTAGAGGCGGTGATCAGGTAGTTATTAAGGATAATAAGGATTTTACCTTTTATGGTGGGAGATCCAGAGAACTTGAAAAGAGGACAAGGGTTAAAGCAAGGGTTATTGCTTATGCATTGAGAGAACTGATTGATCAGGCGTCAAATGTAATGATAATGGGTCACTATAATTGTGATATTGACTGTTTAGGTGCAGCAGTAGGTATTTACAGGGTGGCAAAAAACCGTAATAAGGAAGTCTATATAGTGCTCAACAGCTCCAATCCTACAATAGATAAGTTTGTATCCAAGATTGAGAAGAGCAATGAGTATGAGAATATATTTATCGCAACAAATGATGCTTTAGATAAGCTAAGTAAAAAGACTTTGCTAATTATTGTGGATACACATAGACCAAAATATACAGAGGCTCCTGAATTGATAAGATATACAGATCAGATTGTTGTAATTGATCATCACAGAAGAGGCGCCGATTATCTTCAGGAGGCGGTTATTACATATCACGAGACGTATGCATCTTCGACCTGTGAGCTTGTTACGGAGATTTTGCAGTATGTGGAAGAAAAGATAAAATTAAGGCCTATAGAGGCTGAAGCTTTATATGCGGGGATTGTAGTTGATACTAAAAACTTTACCTTTAAGACAGGTGTAAGGACTTTTGAAGCAGCAGCGTTTTTGAGAAGGCAAGGAGTTGATACCGTATCGGTTAAACAGTTATTTCAGAACGATATTGATACCTATATAAACATTTCCGAAACGGTAAAAGATGCGGAAATTCTGTTGAATAGTATAGCAGTGTCAATTTGTTCCCCAATTGTGAAGAATTCTGCTTTGATAGCTGCACAGGCAGCGGATCAGCTTGTAAGTCTTGCGGGTGTTACAGCAGCATTTGTGTTGAGCAATAATAACGGCAGTATATTTATAAGTGGAAGATCACTAGGCGATGTGAATGTTCAGGTCATATTGGAAAAATTGGGTGGCGGAGGACACATGACAGTTGCAGGAGCACAGCTTCAGGGAGTGACAATGGAAGAAGCAAAGGAAAAGCTGAAAAATGCTGTTATAGAATATATGGAGAATATCAAAAAAGATGAAGCATAAGGTTTGTCAGTACTATAGATTCTATTATTGAAGGAGAGATATAAAATGAAAGTAATATTAAAAGAGGACGTTAAAGGATTGGGTAAAAAGGAAAGCATGCACGAGGTTAGCGACGGCTATGCAAGAAATTTTCTGCTTCCAAGGGGGCTTGCTGTGGAAGCAAGTTCAGCAAACATAAATGTTATGAATACAAAAAAAGAAGCCGAAATGAATAAAAAAGCGAAGGAATTGCAGCAGGCAAAGGATTTGGCTGAAAAATTAAAAGCTATTACTGTTGTGTTCAAAACTAAAGCAGGAGAAAGCGGAAAACTGTTTGGATCTATTACCAGCAAGGATGTAGCGGACAAGCTCTTAAAGGATCATAAGCTTGATATTGATAAGAAGAAAATCAATATGTCTGATGCGTTAAAGTCCTTGGGTACCTATGAGGCAGAGGTTAAGCTTTACCCTGGGGTATCAGGCAAACTTTCAATAAAGGTTGAACAGGAATAAGAAGAGGTAATATATATGGATATAGGTTCATTAGGTAGAATACCACCCCAGAACGTAGAGGCGGAGCAATCCGTTCTTGGAGCGATACTTCTGGACAAGGAAGTACTTACAAATGTGACCGAAATAATAAAAAGCCAGGACTTTTACAGAGATGACCATAAGGAAATATTTGAAGCTATTATAGACCTTTACGAAAAAGCAGAACCTATAGACCTTATAACTGTAGCCGAACGACTCAAAATCAGGGGTACTTTAGATAGTGTTGGAGGTCTTGAATACCTTACCAACCTCGCTAATGTCGTTCCAACTACCGCAAATGCCAAGCACTATGCAAAAATAGTGGAAGAGAAAGCAATTTTAAGAAATCTGATCAAGGTTTCATCCAGCATAGTTAATATGGGTTATGAAGCATCGGAAGAGGTTTCATATGTGTTGGACAAGGCTGAAAAAGGCATTTTTGATCTGTTGCAAAATAGAAATACTCAAGGTTTTGTGCCAATAAAGGAGGTCTTGGTAGATACCTTTAACAGACTTGAAGAGCTGTATAACAGTAAAGGTCATATAACCGGTATTCCGACCGGATTTGCGGATCTGGATTATAAAACAGCCGGTCTACATAATTCGGATCTTATTCTCATTGCTGCAAGGCCGGCAATGGGTAAAACAGCTTTTGTACTTAATATTGCCCAGTATGCGGCTATACATTCCAAGGTTCCTGTAGCCATATTCAGCCTGGAAATGTCAAGGGAACAGTTGGTAAACAGAATGCTGGCCAGTGAGGCAATGGTTGACAGCCAGAGGATGAGAACGGGTAAACTTGAAGACAGCGACTGGCAAAAGGTTGCAAGAGCATTAGGTCCTTTGTCTGAAGCCCCTATTTATATAGATGATACTCCTGGGACAACAATAATGGAGATAAGAGCTAAGTGTAGAAGATTAAAAATTGAAAAGAATCTGGGGCTTGTGGTTATAGACTACCTTCAGCTTATGCAGGGTAAGGGAGGTGGCAAATCCGATAACCGACAGCAGGAAATATCGGAAATTTCCAGGTCTCTTAAAATTCTGGCAAAGGAGATAAATGTACCTGTTATCACACTTTCCCAGTTAAGCCGTGCCCCTGAGCAAAGGCAGGATCATAGACCGATACTCAGTGACCTCAGAGAATCAGGGGCTATTGAGCAGGATGCAGATATAGTTATGTTTCTTTACAGGGATGATTACTATAATCCGGAGACCGATAAAAAAAATGTAGCAGAAGCGATTATTGCAAAACACAGGGCAGGTTCTACAGGTACTGTTGAGCTTGCATGGCTCGGGCAATATACCAAGTTTGCTAATTTGGAGAAATTCAGGGAATAGTAATATATGAGTTATATTATTAAGGTATGGATGAAATATTTGTAGTATTTTAGTTTATTGGTTTTAAAAGTAGTGTTTTAATGATATTTATAATATTTAAGTTATTTCTGGGTATATAATTATGATAGCTAAAGTTTTAGATACTATTAAAAAGTACGGCCTAATTAAAAAAGGAGACAGTATTGTTGTAGGTGTATCGGGAGGTCCTGATTCGGTATGCTTGCTTCATGTGCTTTGGAAGTTTAGAGAAGAATTAAATTTAGGAATTACAGCAGTTCATATAAATCATATGCTAAGAGGCAGCGAGTCTGACAGGGATGAGGATTTTGTAAAAAGTCTTTGTCGGAAATTGGATATTGAACTGCAATCTCTATGTATTGACATAAAAAAAGTTTCGAAGGAAAATAATCAATCTTTAGAGGAAGCCGGCAGGGATGAAAGATACAGACATTTTGGGATGATTGCGGACAATATAGGGGCGGACAGGATTGCTGTTGCCCATAACAAAAATGATCAGGCAGAAACAATTTTGATGAATATAATAAGAGGGGCAGGGCTTGATGGGCTTAAAGGAATGGATTATATACGAGGACTTATTATAAGACCACTCCTGGATGTTGAAAGAAGTGAAATAGAGGCATACTGCATAGAGAACAACTTAAACCCTATAACTGACAGTTCGAATCTTGATAATGTTTATTCAAGGAATAAGATCAGATTGAATGTTATCCCATATATAAACTCTCTTTTTGATTGCGACCTTGTAAAAAGTATTGACAGGATGAACAGGCTTATTAAAGGTGATATGGATTTCATCGACAATAAAATAAAAAAAATGTATTATAACGTAGTACTAAGAAAAGAAAATGAAGAAGTTGAGCTCTTATTGGGTAAAATAAAAGATATGCATGTTGCTGCAAAAAGGAGAATTGTAAGAAAAGCAATTAATGAAGTTAAAGGAAATGTTAAAGGTATTGAAAGTATACATATAGACAATGTCCTGGAAATGATAGATAATGGGAGAGTTGGTTCAAAATTGGATTTGCCGGGGATAAAGATAGGAAGAACCTACGATAGCATTAAGTTCTATAAAAATGAGAGACAACCTGAAGCTTTTAATTGCGTTGCGTCGCTGAAAATGCCGGGCATTACTGAAATCGGAGAAAATAAGCACTTAATTGAAGCCTCAGTTATATTGGATTTCAACGCTAAAGAGCATAAACCTGTAAAAGGGAGCTCAAGAGTTCAGTTTTTTGATTATGACAAATTAACTGAGGGAATAAATGTTAGAAAGAGGAAAGAAGGAGATTACTTTAAGCCTATAAACTCTAACGGTACAAAAAAACTGAAGGAATTTTTTATTGATAATAAAGTACCTAGAGAAATGCGGGACACTATTCCATTGGTTGCAAAGGAAAGTGAAATTATTTGGATTGTTGGTTACAAAATAAGTGATAAATTTAAAGTAACTGAAAATACTAAAAGGGTATTAAAATTAACATATAGATTCAACTATTAGCATAGGAAATGGTTTTAATATTAACGCTGAAGAATAGTATAATACAAATGGGAGGAACCTTATGTTCGGGGATATTCAAGAGATTTTGGTCACCAGAGAATCGTTGCAGGAAAAAGCTAAAGAGCTCGGAAAAAGGATATCGGGTGATTACGAGGGGAAAGAGCTGGTATTAATTGGAGTGCTAAAGGGAGGAGTCGTGTTTTTTGCCGATCTCATAAGGCATATAACTATTCCTATTGAAATGGATTTTATATCTGTATCAAGTTATGGAAGTTCAACGAAGTCTTCCGGAGTTGTAAGGATAATCAAGGATATTGATATTGATATCAGTCGCAAGCATGTACTTATTGTTGAGGATCTTGTGGACACAGGTCTTACTTTGAGGTACTTGAAGGATTTGTTTGAAGACAGGGGTCCTGTAGATGTAAAGGTATGCACTGCTCTAGATAAGCCTTCAAGGCGTAAGGTAGAAGTACCAATAGCATATAATGGCATAACCATTCCGGATAAGTTTGTAGTCGGATACGGCCTTGATTATTCAGGTAAATACAGGAATCTTCCGGATGTGTGTGTATTAAAATCATGTGTGTATAGTTCGGAATGTAGCTGATATGATATACTAAAATATAAGTTCCTACTCTGGATAACGAAAAAACTTGATTTAATAATGTTTTCAAAATATGAGAATAGGAAGTTATTTTTTCGTTATCCCTATGTAAAAAGTTCCGATAATTTTAAAGGTTTATTGTGTTTTAACTTTTGTTATGTTAATATAATGTAAATATATATAATGACAGATATACTGTTACTTATAGATATTAGTTGGCCAGTTTTTCGAATTAAGGAGGGAGCTATTTGAAGTACTTCAAAAATATAAGCATATATATAGTATTGTTTGTAATAATTCTTATATTTGTTGCTGTTGCTACAAATAATGGAGGACCAAAGGTAGAAAGTTATTCCTTCCTTTTGAACCAGGTTCAAGAGGAAAATGTTAAAGAAGTAAAACTTGAAGGAAATACAGCCAGTGTGATACTTAAGGCACCTCGAAACGACCAGGATCAATATATTATATATATACCTGATGTATCGCATTTTATGGATCAAGTTACCGAGCCAATGAATGCAAAGGCACTTGTATTTAAGAGTGTGATACCTCCAACGGCTCCATGGTGGGTGGCAATAATCCCAACTTTAGGTCTGATAGTTATCTTTGTATTGTTTTGGGTATTTTTCCTCCAGCAGTCACAGGGCGGAGGCGGAAGCAGGGTCATGTCCTTTGGCAAGAGCAGGGCTAAGATGACCATTGATGACAAAAAGAAAATTACCTTTAATGATGTTGCCGGAGCGGACGAAGAAAAGGAAGAGCTTAAAGAAATTGTTGAATTTCTTAAGCAGCCCAAGAAGTTTGTTGAATTGGGAGCCAGAATTCCAAAGGGCGTTTTGTTGGTTGGACCTCCCGGTACAGGTAAAACTTTACTTGCGAAGGCAGTTTCCGGAGAAGCGGGAGTACCTTTCTTCACAATAAGCGGATCCGACTTTGTTGAGATGTTCGTCGGAGTTGGTGCTTCAAGGGTAAGAGATCTTTTTGATCAGGCAAAAAAGAATTCACCATGTATTGTATTCATAGACGAAATAGATGCTGTGGGAAGACATAGAGGAGCAGGGCTTGGTGGCGGCCATGATGAACGCGAACAAACGTTGAATCAGCTTCTTGTAGAAATGGATGGATTCGGTGTCAATGAGGGTGTAATAATCCTTGCTGCAACGAACAGACCTGATATACTTGACCCGGCGCTTTTGAGACCTGGAAGGTTTGACAGAAGAGTTGTTGTCGGTTTGCCGGACATTAAGGGCAGAGAAGAAATATTGAAGGTACATGCAAGGGGCAAGCCGTTAGCGGAAGATGTTAAGCTTGATGATCTGGCTAAAAGTACACCAGGGTTTACCGGAGCCGATCTTGAAAACCTTTTGAATGAAGCAGCTTTGCTCGCAGCCAGAAATAACAAGACAAGTATAACAATGACAGAGATAAAGGAAGCTGTATTTAAAGTTGTCATGGGACCTGAAAAGAAAAGCAGGGTAATGAGTGAAACTGAGAAAAAACTTACTGCTTACCATGAAGCAGGTCATGCTGTAGCAGTCAAATTGGTATCAACTACTGACAAGGTAGACAGGATATCTATAATACCTGCCGGAATGGCAGGCGGTTACACCGCATTTAAACCAGATGAAGATAAATCTTATAAGACGAAGTCAAACCTGCTTGAACGGATTGTAATAGCATTAGGCGGAAGAGCAGCAGAAGAAATTGTTCTTGGAGAAGTCAGTACTGGGGCATATGGAGACCTCAAAACGGCAAACGGTGTTGCAAGAAGTATGATAACAAAATATGGTATGAGTGAAAAACTTGGTAACCTTATTTTTGGTAATGAGAATGAAGAAGTGTTTATTGGCAGGGATTTTGCTCAAGCTAGAAATTACAGTGAGGAAGTAGCAGCTGAAATTGACAGGGAAGTTAAGAGTATAATCGACGGTTGTTATGAAAAGACGCTGAAAATGCTAAATGACAATATCAGTAAGCTCCATGCAATTGCTAATGCACTGATAGAGAAGGAAAAACTTGAAGGTCATGAGTTTGAAGAACTTTTTGCAGGTGCATAAGGTTAAGTGAAAAATGATAATAATATAAAGAGGTAGTATAATGATACTATCTCTTTTTTCGACCATTTATGGGTATATTAAAAGGTAAACGCAATGTAAAATAAAAATATAAGTAAAAATCTATTTATTATGCACTGAATTCTTGGTATAATAGCTTGGTTATGTGTTAATATTTATATGAGGTATGAAATATATGGAATGTGCAAATCTGAAAGTAGGACTGACATCATCAATTGAGATTGAAGTGCTGGATAAATATTCTGCTGAAGAGATGGGAAGCGGAGACCTTGATGTATATGCGACACCGGCTATGATAAGCCTTATGGAACGAGCAGCATTATCTTCAGTGTCTCTTTACTTACCGAAAGGATATACCACTGTTGGCACAGCGGTCAATATTAAGCATATGGCGGCTACACCTGTTGGAATGAAAGTCAGGGCGGTAGCAGAGCTTGTAGCAGTAGAAGGAAGAAAACTGAAATTTAAAGTGGAGGCTTTTGATTCTTCAGAAAAAATTGGCGAAGGCGAGCATGAAAGGTACATAGTTGAATCCGCCAGATTTAGAGACAAGATTTATGGAAAGCTGAACAGTAAATAAAGATAGAGAATTGTATTGATAGGAATAATTAATTGAGTTTGTATAAAGGAGAGTAACAGGTTTGATGGGTAAGTATTCAGGATTTAAGGATGTAAATGACAGGGAAATATACGCTGGCATGCTGTGTGAAGATACTGTAAATTTCAGCACGGTTGTAATTAAAGAGATTGAAGGTCGTTTTTTTGCAGTCACAAACGGATTTAAGCCGGAGCCTTTGGAAGAAATATCAGAAGGTTTGAGGATTATAAAGTGATTTGAAAAATTTTTTTTTATTATTGACGAGACTTGATGAATATGATAGATTAAGTATGACAAAATAATACAGTGATTGCCTTATCAAGAGAGGTGGAGGGAAGGGCCCTATGAAACCCGGCAACCGACTTAAATGTAACGGTGCCAATTCCTACAGGATGTATGTCCTGACAGATAAGGAGAGAAATAATGTCCTCTTCTTATTGAATGAGGTTTTTTTGTTTTTATAGGAAAGTGCACTTCCTGTAAAAACAAAAACTCATACTTTTACATTAATTTATATTATTAAAGGAGGAACTTTATAATGGCAAAAAAATTATTTACTTCAGAATCAGTTACTGAAGGGCATCCGGATAAAATTTGTGATCAGATTTCAGACGCTGTACTTGATGCGATATACTCTGAAGATCCAATGGCAAGGGTGGCATGTGAAACATCGGTTACTACCGGCCTTGTTCTCGTGGCTGGTGAGATTACTACAAATTGTTATATAGATATACCTAAAATCGTGAGAAATACGATAAAAGAAATTGGATATGACAGAGCAAAATATGGGTTTGATTCTGATACATGTGCTGTTTTGACTTCAATCGACGAACAGTCTCCTGATATAGCAATGGGTGTAGATAAGGCGCTTGAGGCTAAGCAAGGAGAAATGACAGACGCTCAGATTGAAGCAATTGGAGCAGGGGATCAGGGTATGATGTTTGGTTTTGCATGTGATGAAACTGAAGAACTGATGCCCATGCCGATTTCGCTTGCCCACAAACTTACCAAAAAGCTGACTGAGGTCAGAAAAGACGGCACATTGGCATATTTAAGACCTGACGGTAAATCTCAGGTTACTGTGGAATACGATGGGGACAAGCCTGTGAGAGTTGAAACTGTAGTAATTTCTACTCAACACGGACCTGAAGTTGATCACGAAACTATAGAAAAAGACATAATAGAGCATGTTATCAAACCGGTTGTTCCTGCAAATTTGCTTGACAGCAACACCAAGTATTTTATAAACCCAACTGGAAGATTTGTGGTTGGGGGACCTCAAGGGGATTCAGGTCTTACAGGCAGAAAGATAATTGTTGATACTTATGGCGGGTATGCAAGACATGGTGGTGGAGCATTCTCAGGTAAGGATCCCACAAAGGTTGACCGTTCTGCAGCTTATGCAGCAAGATATGTAGCTAAGAACATTGTTGCAGCAGGACTTGCTAAAAAGTGCGAGGTGCAGCTTGCTTATGCAATAGGTGTTGCAAGACCGGTATCCGTTAGAGTTGATACTTTCGGTACAGGCACAATATCAGAAGAGAAAATTGAAAAGCTTGTAAATAAGCATTTCGACTTAAGACCGGCAGGGATTATAAAAAGCCTTAACTTAAGAAGGCCGATATACAAACAAACAGCAGCTTATGGACACTTTGGAAGAACTGATCTTGATCTGCCATGGGAAAAGACTGACAAGGTGGAAGATTTGAAAAGGGAAGCAAAGGAAATTTAATTAATTGGCTAAGATAAAAGGGAGTGGCTCAGTTGAGTTGCTCCTTTATTTTTTGCTGTTGGGTGTACATTATTTAAGTGAAGAAAAATATGTAAGAAACTTAAGTTTCTGGAATATTTCTCTTCACATATATAAACTCACCTTTTGTTGACTTATAGTTGGAACCAAATTCAGCGTTATAGGAATTTAAGCTGAGCGTTAATATAATAGAAGACAATTGAAACACTCTATCTTGGAGTATAGGAATTCATAAAAATCCTATTTTTGTAAATTCCTATACTGGGGTTTGGAAAGGGGATTCCCCTTTCCCGGTTTAAGGAGGGTGCTCAGGATGCGAAGCATCCGTCGAAG
>Ga0208826_1000597_pt1 | contig 36169 bp, 30 predicted proteins | sample AD_UKC115_MetaG_FD_184451 | JGI IMG/M metagenome (GOLD analysis project Ga0208826, IMG submission 184451) | Active sludge microbial communities of municipal wastewater-treating anaerobic digesters from Hong Kong - AD_UKC115_MetaG (SPAdes)... | ecosystem: Engineered > Bioreactor > Anaerobic >...
TCGCGCGCACCGTCGCACAGATCAGCGGCCAGGCTGCCGTAGCGCGCCTGCAGGCGCTGGCGCACGGCGGGGCTCCAGCGTGGGTGCAGCGGGCTGGCGGGGGTGAACAAGGGCGCATCGCTGCGCGCAAACGGCTGGCCCACATGCGGCGCGGCCAGCGCCAGCGCGTCCTGCGCCATGAGGCGGAAGGTGGTGAGCTTGCCGCCCGTCAGCGTGATGAGGCCCGCTTCGTCGCGCACCACATGGTCGCGCGTGGCCTTGGAGGCGTCCTGCTGGCCGTCGTCGAGCACCGGGCGCACGCCGGCGTAGCAGGCGACCACGTCCGCCGGGCGCAGGTGCGTGGCGGGGAACTGGTCATTCACGGCCTCGATGAGGTAATCGACCTCGGCCGCAGTGATGCGCGCCTCGGCGTCGAGCGGCGCGTGGTGATCCAGGTCGGTGGTGCCGATGAGCGTGGCGCCCTCCCAGGGGTAGAGGAACACCGGCCGCCCGTCCTGCGGGTGCATGAAGCTGATGCTCTGCGCCACCGGCAGGCGCCAGAAAGGCACGACCAAGTGGCTGCCGCGCAGCGGGCGCAGCAGGGGCGGGGCGCCCGTGCCGGTGCGCAGCCGGTCGGCCCAGGCGCCGGTGGCGTTGACCACGCAGCGTGCGCGCACGGTGTAGCGCTGCCCATCCAGGGTGTCTTGCAGCTCCAGGCCCGTCACCCGACTTTGTTCGAATGTCAGCGTCTGCGCCGCGAGGTAGTTGAGCGTGGTGGCGCCCTGCCGCCGCGCCTCCTGCAGCACGCGCAGCACCAGGCGCGCGTCGTCGGTCTTGGCGTCCTGGAAGACCAGCGCGCCGCGCAGGCCAGTCGGCGCCAGGCCGGGCGCGAGCACCTGCGTGGCGGCCAGGTCAGCGTGGAAGTGGCTGCGCTGTCCCGCCATCAGGTCGTACACCGCCAAGCCGGTCTGCATAAGCCAGCGCCCCGGCTTGCGGCCTGTGCAGTCGGCGAACAGAAAGCTCTGCGGCTCCACCAGGCCCGGGGCTTCCCGCAGCAGGCGATTGCGCTCGCGCACCGAATGCAGGGTGGTTTTGAGGTCGCCTTCCTTGAGGTAGCGCAACCCGCCGTGCACTAATTTTGACGAGCGGCTGGACGTGCCCCAGGCAAAGTCGCGTTGCTCCACCAGCAGCACGCGCCAGCCCTGGGCGGCGGCTTGCTGCGCCACGCCCGCCCCGGTGATGCCGCCGCCGATGACGACCAGATCCCATTCCTGCGCGGTGAGCCGCGCCAGCGCCTGGGCGCGCGGCGGGAAGGCGCCGGGGGGGAGTGCGCCGTTCAGTCCCTCCATGGCCCGCCATCCTGCAAGAGCTTGCCGGGGTTCATGATGCCGTGCGGGTCGAACTGGCGGCACAGTCCGGCCAGCGTGGCCATGCCCAGCGGGCCTTTTTCGCGCGCCAGGTGCGCGGCATGGTCGCGCCCCACGCCGTGCTGGTGGCTCACGGTGCCGCCGTGCGCGGCAATCTGTGCGGCCACGGCTTTTTTGAGCGCCTGCCAGCGCGCAAAGTTGGGCGCAAAGCCGCCCGGTGCCGTGGGCCAGACGTATTGCGCATAAATGCTGCTGCCCTGCGGGTACAGGTGCGAGAGGTGGGTGAAGGCGTGCACGGGCGTGCCCAAGGGCGCGAAGGCATCGCGCGCGGCCTGTTCCATAGCCAGCATCAGCGGCTTGACCTGGGGCCAGTCCACGGCGGTCTCGATGGTGTCCACGCTGTAGCCCAGCTCCCACAGGGTGTTGCGCAGGTAGGGGCCCTTGAAGCGGTTGGCCGCCCATTTGCTGCCCAGGGCCGGGCCGATGTACACCGCGCCATGCCGCGCCAGCAGCTTGCGCGCGGCGCGCAGGGCGTGGCGCGCGGTGGCGGGGGCGGCGGTCACGCCCAGGGTCAGCAGGCATTTGCCCTGGCCGCAGCCGCGCCAGCCCAGGTAGCGCTCCAGCAGCGCGATCTGGCGCTCATGGCCTGCCAGGCGCAGGTTGGTCTCGGTTTCGATGCCGTTGGACAGCCGCAGCATGGACAGCGGCAGGCGCTCTTGCACCAGCGCGCGCACGGCGGCCTCGGCGGCGTCCCAGTCGGGCAGGAAGAGGGCGTGAAAGCTCTCGTGCCCCGGCAGGGGCGAGACGCGCACGGTGGCCTCGGTCAGCACGCCCAAGCGCCCTTCGGAGCCGAGCACGATCTCGCGCAGGTCCGGCCCGGCGCTGGAGGCGGGCAGGGTGGGCAGGGCGAGCGTGCCCACCGGTGTCTCCATGCGGCCGCCGGCAAAAAGCTGTTCGATGCGCCCGTAGCGCAGCGATTGCTGGCCGCTGGAGCGCGTGACCACCCAGCCGCCGACGGTGGAGTATTCGAACGACTGCGGAAAATGCCCCAGCGTGTAGCCCTGCGCGCGCAGTTGCGACTCCACCAGCGGCCCGGGCGTGCCCGCACCGAATGTGGCGAGCTGGCTGGTCTTGTCCAGGTGCAGCAGGCGGTTCAGGCGCCCCAGGTGCAGGGACAGCACGGGCCGCTCGCCCGCGGGGCAGTCCAGGTGGCCCGACACGCTGGTGCCGCCCGCAAACGGAATCACTACCCAGCGCTGCGCGTGCGCGAGATGAAGCAGTGCGCGCACCTGCTCGCCCGATTCCACGAAGGCCACGCCATCGGGCACCGGCGGCAGGTGGCCCAGGCGCTTGCGGATCCAGTCGGCATAGCTCTCGCCCCAGGCCACGGGGAGGCGCGCCTCGGGGCTGCGGTCGATCAAGGGGTGCTCGGGCAGGCGCGAGGGCGGGATGCGCGCCAGCAGGTCCTCGCGCCGCGCGTCCTGCCCGGGGTGGCCCGGCCCGAGCCGTTCGGCCAACATGGCACGGGCGCCTTCGCCCAGGTTCATCGCGGTGGCGTCGTCGCCCCAGCCGTTCCAGCGTCGCATGACATACTCCCAACAATGGGCGCTACTGTAGGGATGGGGCGCCCGTTTGCCATTTCGCAATGCCGCCAACCGATTGTTCCATCACGCCAAACACGCCTGCACCCCGGGTTGTGGCCCCCTATGCGCGCACGCTGTGGGACGCCGCGCGCGCCGAGGGTGTGCCCGCCGCCGCCCTGGTGCAGGCCCTGGGCCACGACGCGCCGGGCGAGGACGACATGCCCGTCACCGCCTACCTCGCCCTGCTGCAGCAGGCGTTGGCGCACGCGGGGCCGGGCTTTGGCTGGCGTTTGGGGCAAAGTGTCAAGCCCACCACCTACGGCGTCAATGGCATCCTGCTGCTGGCCTGCCCCACGCTGGGCGAGGCGTTGGCGCAGGTGCTGCGCTTCGAGTCGCTGGTGCACGATTTGGGGCGCTCGTCCTTTGCGCGGCAGGGCGACACCGTGGAGTACGCCTGGAACAATCAATGGGCAGACCATCCAACTGCGGCTGCGCTGGCCGAGTCGGTGTTCGCAGGCATCCAGACCTGCGCGCAGTGGCTGGTGGGCCAGCCGATCGCGGGTTTTGAGCTGGAATTCATGCACTACCGCGACGAGGCCACGGCCCAGGTCATCGCTCAGGCCAGCGGCGCGCGCGTGCGCTGGGGCTGCGCGGCGCACCGTGCCTTGTTCCCGGCGGCGCTGCTCGATTGGCCCATCCCACAGGCCAACAAGGCCCTGCTTCCGCTCTTGCAGCGCCATGCCGACGAACTGCTGCAGGCGCGCCACCCGCGCGACACCGGCATCGTGGCCCAGGTGCGCCAGCGCATCTCGGCCCGGCTGGGGCAGGGCGCCGTCAAGCTGGCCGACGTGGCCGACGACCTGCACCTGTCCACCCGCACCCTGCAGCGCCGCCTGATGGATGCGGGCGTAGCCTTCCAGACCCTGCTGGACGCCACACGCCACGAACTGGCCTGCCACTACCTGGCCCATTCGGACATGCCCATCACCGAGGTGGGCTACCTGCTGGGCTACCAGGAGCCATCGGCCTTTCACCATGCGTTCAAGCAGTGGCAGGGGGTCGGGCCGGGGCAGTACCGGGGGCGACGGTAGGGCAACGTGCGGCGGCCATGGTTGCCTTCCACACCCACCTTTCAGATGTTGTCAAAGGCATGGGCCAAAATAGTCGAAACGCCGCATCAACAACAGGAGGGGGAGCCATGGCTAGACGCAATAAACACAGTCTACTGGAAGACGTTCTGGACTTGCTTGCCATGCTCCCTTGGTGGGTCTGTGTGGTGCTCGCTGCGGTCAGCTATTTTCTATTGCACCGCCTGGCAATCCCCATCCAGGTCTCAGATGCTCAGGGCCAAGGGGGAGCAATGGTAGGCGTCATGATGCAAAAGGCCGTGATCCATGGTCTGGCAAACGCCGGTCAGTACATCGTGCCGCTGCTTTGCCTGGCAGCGGCTGCCCTCTCCGCTTGGCGACGCAAACAACGTCAAACCTTGGTTGCGGACGTGGCACAAGCGCGCGATGCCAATGCCTTGGACGGGATGAATTGGCGGGAATTTGAGCTGCTGGTCGGTGAGGCTTACCGTCAGCAGGGCTACCGCGTGTCAGAAATCGGTGGAGGTGGCTCTGATGGAGGCGTTGATCTCGTCCTTGTCAAAGACTCTGAGAAGTTTTTCGTGCAGTGCAAACAGTGGAAGGCCTACAAGGTGGGCGTCACCATCGTGCGCGAACTCTACGGCGTCATGGCAGCCAAAGGTGCCACGGGCGGCTTTGTTGTGACCTCGGGGCGGTTTACGGCAGATGCAATAGCCTTCGCCCAGGGACGGAACATCGAACTCATTGGCGGTCCGCAGCTCTTCGAGATGATTCAACGGGTACGGAGCGTGCAGGGCCAATCTGCGGCCGCACAACAGAAAGTTCCCAGCGGGATGGGCGCGTTAGAAGCCCGACCAAGATCCGCAACCACCGAACCAAAGGTCACTGCCAAAGCAGCATCTCAACCTGAATGCCCACGCTGTGGCGCTGCTATGGCACTGCGCACCGTCAGACAGGGTGCCAATGCGGGCAACACGTTCTGGGGTTGCTCAACCTTCCCCAAATGCCGGGGTACGGCGGCGGCGGGCTAGCTTGAGTTGAATACCCGATGCGCCTCTTCCACGTTTGCACCGAATAAGCCATGGTCAATGCTCGTTGGTACTGCTGAGGTTTTTACGCTTTGGCTTCCCTGACTATGCAAATACGCCCGTCCACCGCTGCAAGGACATGCCAGGTCACAAATGAGAACAAAGGTGCGACGCCGTGAACATTTCCATCAGACCTGAAACCCCGGCTGACCACCCCGCCGTCGAGGTGCTGACGCGCGAAACGTTCTGGAACCTGTACCGGCCCGGTTGCGATGAGCATTACCTCGTCCACGTGATGCGAAGCCACGCGGACTTTCTGCCCGCACTGGCCTTTGTGGCCGAGGTGGAGGGGCAGATCGTCGGCAGCATCCTGTACACACGTTCCTGGGTCGTCAACGAGCTGGGTGAGAAGGTGGAGACCGCCACTTTCGGGCCCTTGTGCGTGCACCCGGCCTGGCAGCGGCGGGGTGTGGGCACGGCGCTGATCGAGCACACCAAGGCGCTGGTGGAGCAGCAGGGGTATCCCTCCATCCTGATCCTGGGCGATCCGCACAACTACGTTCGGCACGGCTTCAGGACGGGCAAAGACTTGGGGGTGGGCAGTCTGGACGGCAAGTTTCCCCTGGGGCTGCTGGTGCTGGAGTTGCGCCCCGGCTTTTTTGCGGGCCACCGGTGGAAGCTGCACACCAGCACCGTGTACGAGTTCGATCCGGCACTGGTGGATGCCTACGACGCCCGCTTTCCGGCAAGGGAAAAGAAGCACCAGCCCTCGCAGGAGCTGTTCTCCATGCTGGTGCGGTCGGTGGTGGAGTAGGAGGCCTTGCGGAACGTCTGGGGCTATTCCGCCTTGCCCTTACCCGATGCCATGAAAGCGATCAAGGCCATGCGCATGGCTTCTTCCACGGACATGTCCAGCGGCGTCGTCCAGCTGCGTGGAACAAACACCGTGTAGCCACCGATCATGTAGCCCATGGGCAGGTACACCGCGACGCGGTCGTCCAGCGCGCTGAGGCCTTTGGGAAGGCCTTGCATGCTCTGGCGCGTGATCAGGCCGACGGTGCTCAGCTCCGAGCCGGGCATGGTGAGCAGCACCACCTGCTGGGTGTCCTGCGCATGCGGCGCGAAGTAGTCGGCGAAGTTCTTCAACGACGAATAGATGCTCTTGACCACCGGCAGGTTGGTGAACGGCAGTTCCACCCATGAAAGCAGGCGCGGGGCACTGGGCAGCGAGATCAGCACGCCCAGCCCCACGATAAGCAGGGCGCCCAGGGCGATGCCCAGCCCCGGAAGATAGAAGTCCCCCGTCACCGGCCTCAGCAGTGCCATGGCCGAGCGCTCGGCCCAGGTGACAAAGAGGATGAGCACATAGACGGTGAGCGCCACCGGCAGAAAGGCGATGAGCCCACGGAAAAAGTACTGGGAAAGACGTTTCATGGGGAGCGGCGTTGCAGCAGGGACCGCGCCAGCATAGCAGTGCGGTTGCCGGTTCTGGCAGGCGCCCTGTAGCCCCTTGATCTACAGGTGATTGGGTTGCCCTCTTAAAATCTTGCACCCCCCGATTGGCCCGTCAGATGGCCGCACCCCCCATGAACGCCTACGTTGACGTCTCTTTCTTCCCGCGCGCGGCGAAGCCGATCACCAGCTACAAGCCCTACTGGGCCAAGCGCTTTGGCACGGCGCCGTTCTTGCCCATGAGCCGGGCGGAGATGGAGCAACTGGGCTGGGACAGCTGCGACGTGGTGCTGGTGACGGGCGATGCCTACGTGGACCACCCCAGCTTTGGAATGGCGGTGATCGGGCGCGTGCTGGAGTCGCAGGGGTTTCGCGTGGGCATCATCTCGCAGCCCGACTGGCAGAGCGCCGAGGCCTTCAAGGCGCTGGGCAAGCCCAACCTGTTCTGGGGCGTGACGGCGGGGAACATGGATTCCATGATCAACCGCTACACGGCCGACCGCAAGATCCGCAGCGACGACGCCTACACCCCCGGCGCCGAGGCCGGGCGCCGCCCGGATCGCGCGGCCATTGTCTATAGCCAGCGCTGCCGCGAGGCCTTCAAGGACGTGCCTATCGTGCTGGGCGGCATGGAGGGTTCCCTGCGCCGCATCGCGCACTACGACTACTGGAGCGACAAGGTGCGCCGCTCCATGGTGGTGGACGCCAAGTGCGACCTGCTGCTGTACGGCAACGCCGAGCGCGCGCTCATCGAGATTGCCCACCGCCTGGCGCGCCGCGAGCCGGTGGAGCGCATCACCGACGTGCGCGGCACGGCCTTCATCCGCCGCCCGGGCGACCCCAGCACCGAGGGCTGGTTCGAGCTGGATTCGACCGAGGTGGACCAGCCCGGCCCGGTGGAGGCCCACATCAACCCCTACCAGACCACCAGCGAGCAGGCCGCCAGCCAGGGGGGCAGCTGTGGCGCGCAGAGTACTACTGTTTCGATAGCTGATGGCGCTTTACCAGCGGGCGTTGCAGGCCAAAATGGCTCTGAAAAATCAGGACTGGAAGGCAACACCAAGCCGCTGACTTTTGTGCCCAACCCGGCCTTGGAAGCCAAGCGCAAGCGCCCGGCGGCGGAGCGCACCGTCATCCGCCTTCCCAGCTACGAGCAGGTGCGCAGCGACGCGGTGCTCTACGCTCATGCCAGCCGTGTGCTGCACCTGGAGACCAACCCCGGCAACGCCCGTGCACTGGTGCAGGCGCACGGCGAGGGCAGCACGGCGCGTGATGTGTGGATCAACCCGCCGCCCGTGCCGCTGACCACGCCGGAGATGGACTTCATCTTCGACCTGCCCTACGCGCGCAGCCCGCACCCGCGCTACGCCGACGAGAACGGCCGCCACGATGGCGCGACCAAGATCCCCGCGTGGGAGATGATCCGCTTCTCCATCAACATCATGCGCGGCTGCTTCGGCGGCTGCACCTTCTGCTCCATCACCGAGCACGAGGGGCGCATCATCCAGAGCCGTTCGGAAGATTCCATCATCCGCGAGATCGAGGACGTGCGCGACAAGGTGCAAGGCTTTACCGGCACCATCTCCGACCTGGGCGGCCCCACGGCCAACATGTACCGCCTGGGCTGCCGCACGCCCGAGATCGAGGCCGCCTGCCGCAAGCCCAGTTGCGTCTATCCCGGCATCTGCCAGAACCTCACCACCAACCACGACCCGCTCATCAAGATCTACCGGCGCGGCCGGGCCATCAAGGGCGTGAAGAAAATCCTCATCGGCTCGGGCCTGCGCTACGACCTGGCGCTGGAGTCGCCCGAGTACATCAAGGAACTGGTGCAGCACCATGTGGGCGGCTACCTCAAGATCGCGCCCGAGCACACCGAGTCCGGCCCGCTGACCAAGATGATGAAGCCCGGCATCGGCAACTACGACCGGTTCAAAACGCTGTTCGAGAAGTTCACCGCCGAAGCGGGCAAGAAGCAGTTCCTCATTCCGTACTTCATCGCGGCCCACCCCGGCACCAGCGACGAGGACATGATGAACCTTGCCATCTGGCTCAAGAAAAATGGCTTTCGCGCCGACCAGGTGCAGACTTTCTACCCCAGCCCCATGGCCTCGGCCACGGCCATGTACCACACCAACCTCAACACGCTCAAGGGCATCCACCGCGACGAGCGGGCCGAGCGCGTGGACGTGGTGCGCGGCGAGAAGCGGCGCCGCCTGCACAAGGCCTTTCTGCGCTACCACGACCCGGCCAATTGGCCGCTGTTGCGCGAGGCCCTCAAGGCCATGGGCCGCGCCGACCTGATCGGCAACGGCAAGCACCACCTGATCCCTACCTACCAACCCGCGGTGGGCAAGTGTGGTGGCAAGCAGGACAAGGCCAAGTACATCGTGATCCCCACCATGCGGCCAGACCCGCTCAACCGCCAGCCGACGCAGCCCGAGCCGGGCCAGATCCTGACGCAGCACACGGGCCTGCCGCCGCGTGCGGGCATCCAGGGCAAGGCGCCTGGCAAGAAGCGCAAGATGGGCAGGTGAAGCGGAGCAAGCCCTTTACCGATGCCCTTCATCGGCGGGGCTCTTAGCTTCCGTCAAAAGGCGTTTGCAGACTCAAATAGAGCAGACTGCGACGCCGCCGCTTCTGGCGAACTTTGGGAGTGATTGCTGTACGTGGGCCAGTCCGGGAAATACTCGTCGGCCTGATTGCCCCAAGTGCTCCATCCCTTGCGACTGCCCCGCGCGAACATTTCCAAGAATGGGCCAGGGCTGCACGACTCGACCAGCGGATACAACTCGTCGGGCTTGCGCGAGTGCTCGCGCTTTTGTGTGGCCAGCAGGTTCACCTGCGAGCGTCCGGGGGCAAGAGTGCGGGCATTCTTCCCGCGGACTCCAAACAGAATCAGCTCCGTGACATTGCGAAAGTAGAAACCTACGCCACGTCCGTCAGAGCCACCATCCTTGCGTATCTTGTGCCAGACGAGGTTGGATTTGTATTGGAAGCCCCAGGCGCGCAGAACTTCAAGCCCTTCGGGTAGCAACGCATTCGGCACCCACAGGTACAGGTGCGCGGTGTCTGCGGCCACTTCGGCAACAGGCAATGCCTTGATCGCGTTCAGATCCATGGTGCCGTAGCGGTTCAGGCGCTTGTGCTCTGGCGCCATCTTGCCTGTTCGGTTTTGAAACTGCCAGGGCGGGTCGGCCAGAATGGTCGAGAACTTCTGTCCCTGGGTGCGTTCCAGAAAGTCAAGTGCGGCATCAGAATGGTTCACGTCAGTCTTCCTGGTAAAGGGCACGGCTGATGCCAAACACCAACAGCGGGCATCCACCCCCGCTGCCACCGTGGATGCGGGGCAGCAATTTGCTCATGTGGGTGGTAGATGCACCAAAACTGGAGCCGCGACCGAGTTCGTCAAAGATGTCTTGCAGGTGGTCGCAACGGGTGATGATGACACCCACAGACACGGCGCGCAGGTCGAACAACAGGCGAAAGTTGTTCAGATCCCGGTCATAGAAGGGGTCTTTGTTGTTCCATTCGATTTCGAGCGCGACCCTGTTTTTGAAGCAGTCGATCTGGTGGGTGGGGCTGTCTTGGCGGTGGCCGTCCAGCAAAATTTCTGTTTGAAACTGCTTTTCAACCCAGCCTCGCGCATACAGCTCGCTGTCGATGGCTTTCGACACCTTCGATTTGCGACCCCCACCGACCGTGAGCCAGCTTTTGCGCAGACGAAAGCCTGTCAGCACTTCGACGATTTCATTCCATTCCTGCGGGAAATCCTGCTTCAGAATCGCGCAGGCGTGCTTGCTTTCATGAACTTCGTAGTGGGAGCGGATAAACGGGGGAAGCAAGTCAACGGTCATGCGCGCATTGTAGTGAGGTGATCCCTTGGCGGGTGCCTCGATCCACAAGGGCAACACAACCGCTGCCCTGGGGATGAAACGAGCAGTATGCCGTGTTCCCGGCCAGTGGGTGAAGGCGCGAAAAATAGCGTTGCCAACACCCACTTTTACCCTGTTCAAAGCCACAGCATGGTGCTACAACGGCCTCAAGCCGATAGCCCGATGCTTTGCAACTTTGCGGCGTGCTCTGAGTCCATCAGAGCGTGCTGTCACAGGAGGCCACTATGGATGCCATCAGCAGTTTCACTGCGCGCTACGCCCGTTCGCGTGAAGAGGAAATGTCGATCGACGAGTACCTCGCCGAGTGCAAGCGTGATCCCATGGCGTACGCCACGGCCGCCCAGCGCATGTTGGCTGCCATTGGCGAGCCCGAGATGGTGGACACGCGCAACGACCCGCGCCTGTCGCGCCTGTTTGCCAACAAGGTCATCAAGCGCTACCCGGCGTTTGAGGAGTTTTATGGCATGGAAGACTCCATCGAGCAGGTGGTGAGTTTCTTCCGCCATGCCGCGCAGGGGTTGGAGGAGCGCAAGCAGATCCTCTACCTGCTGGGCCCCGTGGGCGGTGGCAAAAGCTCCATCGCCGAGCGGCTCAAGTACCTGATGCAGAAGGTGCCGTTCTATGCCCTCAAGGGCTCGCCGGTGAGCGAATCGCCCCTGGGCCTGTTCGACGCGGTGGAGGACGGCCCGGTGCTCGAAGAGCAGTTTGGCATTCCGCGCCGCTACCTGCAGCGCGTGCTCTCGCCCTGGGCGGTCAAGCGGCTTGAAGAGTATGGCGGCGATATCCGCCAGTTCCGCGTGGTCAAGCGCTACCCCAGCATCCTCAAGCAGGTGGGCATTGCCAAGACCGAGCCCGGCGACGAGAACAACCAGGACATCTCCAGCCTGGTGGGCAAGGTCGACATCCGCAAGCTCGAGAGCTTTGCCCAGGACGACACCGACGCCTACAGCTACAGCGGCGGCCTGTGCCTGGCCAACCAGGGCCTGCTCGAATTTGTGGAGATGTTCAAGGCGCCCATCAAGGTGCTGCACCCGCTGCTCACCGCCACGCAGGAGGGCAACTACAAGGGCACGGAAGGCTTTGGCGCCATTCCGTTCGACGGCGTGGTGCTGGCGCACAGCAACGAGAGCGAGTGGAAGGCGTTTCGCAACAACAAGAACAACGAGGCCTTCCTGGACCGCATCTACATCGTCAAGGTGCCGTATTGCCTGCGCGTGAGCGAGGAAACGCGCATCTACGAAAAGCTGATCCGCGAATCCTCGCTGGGCAACGCCGTGTGTGCGCCGGGCACGCTCAAGATGATGGCGCAGTTCGCCATCCTCACGCGCCTGAAGGAGCCCGAGAACTCCAGCATCTTCAGCAAGATGCAGGTGTACGACGGCGAGAGCCTCAAGGACACCGACCCGCGAGCCAAGAGCTACCAAGAATACCGCGACTACGCGGGTGTGGACGAGGGCATGACGGGTATCTCCACGCGCTTTGCGTTCAAAATTTTGTCCAAGGTGTTCAACTTCGACAGTGCCGAGGTGGCCGCCAACCCCGTGCACCTGATGTATGTGCTGGAGCAGCAGATCGAACGCGAGCAGTTCCCCGCCGAGCTGGAGACCAAGTACACCGGCTACATCAAGGAATACCTCTCGCCACGCTACGCCGAGTTCATCGGCAAGGAGATCCAGACCGCCTACCTGGAGAGCTACAGCGAGTACGGCCAGAACATCTTCGACCGCTACGTCACCTACGCGGACTATTGGATCCAGGACAACGAGTACCGCGACACCGACACCGGCGAGGTGTTCGACCGGGGCGCGCTCAACGCCGAGCTGGAAAAGATCGAGAAGCCCGCGGGCATCGCCAACCCCAAGGACTTCCGCAACGAGATCGTCAACTTTGTTTTGCGTGCCCGCGCCAACAACCAGGGCAAGAATCCGAGCTGGACCAGCTACGAGAAGCTGCGCCTGGTGATCGAGAAGAAGATGTTCTCCAACACCGAGGAGCTGCTCCCGGTCATCAGCTTCAACGCCAAGGCCAGTGCCGAGGAGGCCAAGAAGCACGAGGACTTTGTCACCCGCATGGTGGCCAAGGGCTATACGCCCAAGCAGGTGCGGCTGTTGTGTGAGTGGTACCTGCGTGTGCGCAAAAGTAGCTGATATGAAACAACCCCCTGAGTCGCTTCGCGCCTTCCCCCTTCTCTCACGCTGCGCGTGGGAAGGGGGACGCAGCCAGCGCACGCCAGCGAAGTGCCGCCTTTGCTGCGGCTTGGCGGCCCTTGCGCGGCTGCCCGCACTGGGGTCGCGCCCGTGCCGTGGCTGGGGGGCTAGTTCGTTCGGGGGCTGACGCATGGCACTCCAAATCATCGACCGCAGGCTCGCAGGCAAGAACAAATCGGTGGGCAACCGCGAGCGCTTTGTTCGTCGCTACAAGGAGCAGATCGCCGACGCCGTGCGACGCGCCGTCTCGCAGCGCGACATCCGCAACATCGAGGGTGCGGAGAGCATCACCATCCCCCGCAAGGACATCAGTGAACCGGTCTTCCACCATGGCCAGGGCGGTATCCGCGACACGGTGCACCCCGGCAACACCGACCATGTGCGCGGCGACCGCATCCAGCGCCCGCAGGGCGGACAGGGCAGCGGCTCGCAGGCCAGCGACAGCGGCGAGGGAGAGGACGACTTCACCTTCACGCTGACCAAGGAAGAGTTCATGCAGCTCTTCTTTGAAGACCTGGCCCTGCCGCACCTGCTGCGCACCCACATTGGCGACAACCCGCAGTGGAAGAGCCGCCGCGCGGGCTACAGCCAGGACGGTACGCCCAACAACCTGGCCGTGGTGCGCACCATGCGCGGCGCTTTGGGTCGGCGCATTGCACTGACCAACGCACCGCAGCGCGAACTGCAAGCGCTGCAGGACGAGCTTGATGCCCTGCTGGCGCAGGACGACGACACCAGCGAGGCCGTAGCCCAGTTGCAATGCAAGATCCTCCAGCTGCGCGAGCGCATCGGCAAGGTGCCGTACCTGGACCCCATCGACCTGCGCTTTCGGGCACGCGCCAGGGTGCCCGTGCCCAACAGCCAGGCCGTGATGTTTTGCGTGATGGACGTGTCCGGCTCCATGGACCAGGCGCGCAAGGACCTGGCCAAACGGTTTTTCATCCTGCTGTACCTGTTCCTCACCCGGCACTACGACAAGATCGACATCGTCTTCATCCGCCACCACACCCAGGCTGCCGAGGTGAATGAAGATCAGTTTTTCCACTCGACGGAGAGCGGTGGCACGGTGGTGAGCAGCGCGCTGGTGCTGCTGGAGCAGATCATCCGTGCGCGCTACCCTGTGGAGGACTGGAACATCTACGTCGCCCAGGCCAGCGACGGCGACAACTTCAGCAACGACAGCGGCAACTGCCGCAACCTGCTGGCTGAAAAGATCCTGCCGCTGGTGCGCTACTTTGCCTACGTGCAGGTGGCCGAGGAAGAGCAGAACCTCTGGGATGAATACAGCCAGTTGCTCCCCTGGTTTGCCCACTTTGCCATGCGCAAGGTGTCCGACCCGAGCGAGATCTACCCGGTCTTCCGTGACCTCTTCAAGAAAGAAGGGGTGCAGGTATGAACATGACCCAATACCCCGTGCTGGAGCGCCGCCAGGGCGACAACCCCTGGAAGGCTGCCACCGTGGGCGAGCGCCGCCACCGCGTGGTGCCTGAGGCGCCGTTGCCCCCAGGGCAACGCCCCATGCAGCCGCTGCCCGACCCCAGTGACTGGACGTTTGAGCTGATCGAGCGCTACCACAGCGCCATTGCCGCCACGGCCGAGCGCTTCGGGCTGGACACCTACCCCAACCAGCTGGAGATCATCACCGCCGAGCAGATGATGGACGCCTATTCCAGCGTGGGCATGCCCGTGAACTACCGGCACTGGAGCTACGGCAAGGAGTTTCTGGCCACCGAGCGGCGCTACCGGCGCGGGCACATGGGGCTGGCGTATGAAATCGTCATCAACTCCAACCCCTGCATCAGTTACCTCATGGAAGAAAACACCACCGCCATGCAGGCGCTGGTGATCGCCCATGCGGCCTATGGGCACAACAGCTTCTTCAAGGGCAATTACCTGTTCCGCATGTGGACAGACGCGTCCAGCATCATCGACTACCTGGTCTATGCCAAGGACTTCATCGCCCAGTGCGAGGAGCGCCATGGCCTGGAGACGGTGGAGCAATTCCTGGACTCTTGCCACGCGCTGTCCAACTTCGGGGTGGACCGCTACCGCCGTCCTTCCAAGAAGAGCTTGGCACGGGAGCGCCAGGAGCGCGCCCAGCGCGAAGCCTACGCGCAGCAGCAGGTCAACGAGCTGTGGCGCACCCTGCCTGTGCGCCCCGGCAAGGAGCCACTGGCCCTGCAGGCCGAGCGCTTCCCGGCCGAGCCGCAGGAAAACATCCTGTACTTCATCGAAAAGAACGCCCCCCTGCTGGAGCCCTGGCAGCGCGAGGTGGTGCGCATCGTGCGCAAGATCGCGCAGTACTTCTACCCGCAGCGCCAGACGCAGGTCATGAACGAGGGCTGGGCCACCTTCTGGCATTACACCCTGCTCAACACCTTGTACGACGAGGGCTATCTGACCGATGGCGTCATGCTCGAATGGCTGGGCTCGCACACCAACGTGGTGTTCCAGCCCCCCGTGGGGCATCGCGCCTACAGCGGCATCAATCCCTACGCCCTGGGCTTCGCCATGTACCGCGACATCCAGCGCATCTGCCAGAACCCCACCGCGGAAGACCGGCGCTGGTTCCCCGACATCGCGGGTACCCCCTGGCTGCCCGCGCTCGACCATGCCATGCGCAACTTCAAGGACGAGAGCTTCGTGGGCCAGTACCTGAGCCCACACCTGATGCGCGAGATGCGCCTGTTCGCCCTGCATGACGACGCCAGCCAGGACGAACTGGTGGTCAGCGAGATCCACGACGAGAACGGCTACCGCAACCTGCGCCAGATCCTGTCGCAGCAATACGACCTGAGCACGCGCGAGCCCAATATCCAGGTGTGGAACGTGAACCTGCGCGGCGACCGCAGCCTGACCCTGCGCCACACCCAGTACCAGGGCCGCCCCCTGGCCGAAGACACGCAGGAGGTGCTCAAGCATGTGGCGCGTCTGTGGGGCTTTGGCGTGCAGATCGAGAGCGTGGATGGCTATGGCAACCACCCCATCCTGCTGCACTCGGTGCCGGCGCCTTCCGCGTGAGAGCGGCGGCGCCACCGATTCATTGAAGCATTTTTGGCATCTGGCGCTTGTTGGATAAGCGCTAGTAGCTATTAAAACAATAGCATTTCAGGCCGCAATACAACCACCGCCAGCCCCGTGCCGTGCAGCAAAATGGTCCCCACAGCAAAGCATGCTAAGGCGTAGTCGCCTCGTGACCACTCCGTAGCGCCATCGTAAGGTTCGTTTTGCCTTGCAGTGACGTAATCAGTGGGCAGGAAACCTTTCCCTGGTGCGCATGGCAGGCGCACACCAGATCAGACAGCACGGCCTCCATGCGCGCTAGGTCGGCCAACTTCTCGCGCACGTCCTTGAGCTTGTGCTCGGCCAGGCTGCTGGCTTCCTCGCAATGGGTGCCATCCTCCAGCCGCAGCAGCTCAGCGATTTCACCCAAACTGAAGCCCAGCCGCTGCGCTGACTTCACGAAGCGCACCCGCGTTACATCCGCCTCGCCATAGCGGCGGATGCTGCCATAGGGCTTGTCAGGCTCCAGCAACAAGCCCTTGCGCTGATAGAAACGGATGGTCTCCACATTGACCCCGGCCGCCTTGGCGAAAACGCCAATGGTCAGGTTCTCCAAATTGTTTTCCATATCGCTTGACTCCGTACATGAGTACGGAAGTAAGGTTACGCTATCCAATTTCAATTCGAAAGGACAAGCGCATGTCTGAACCAAAAACCGGGCGCGGCGCGCTCTTCACTGGAGGGCTTGCCGCCATCCTCGCCTCGGCTTGCTGCCTCGGGCCGTTGGTTCTGATCGCCTTGGGGTTCAGCGGCGCTTGGATCGGCAACTTGGCGGTGTTGGAACCCTATCGCCCCATCTTTATCGGCGTGGCGCTGGTGGCGTTGTTCTTCGCCTGGCGGCGCATCTACCGGCAGGCAGCGGCCTGCAAACCGGGTGAGGTCTGCGCGATTCCCCAAGTGCGAGCTACTTACAAGCTCATTTTCTGGATCGTGGCCGCGCTGGTTCTGGTCGCGCTCGGATTTCCCTACGTCATGCCATTTTTCTACTGATCGGAGTTCACCATGAAGAAACTGTTTGCCTCCCTCGCCCTCGCCGCCGTTGTTGCCCCCGTCTGGGCCGCCACCCAGACCGTCACGCTGTCCGTACCGGGCATGACCTGCTCCGCTTGTCCGATCACCGTCAAGAAGGCGATTTCCAAGGTCGAAGGCGTCAGCAAAGTTGACGTGAGCTTCGAGCCACGCGAAGCCGTTGTCACCTTCGATGATGCCAAGACCAGCGTGCAGAAGCTGATCAAGGCCACCGGGGACGCGGGCTATCCGTCCAGCGTCAAGCAGTGAGTCACTGGAAACGGCACCGCGGCACATCTGACGCCATTGCCTGGTGCCACAAACGATAAAGGATCTTTCGCATGACCCATTTAAGAATCACCGGCATGACTTGCGCCTCGTGCGCAGCGCACGTCAAGGACGCGCTGGAAAAAGTGCCCGGCGTGCAGTCGGCGCTGGTGTCCTATCCAAAGGGTATGGCGCAACTCGCCATCGAGGTGGGCACGTCATCGGATGCGCTGACTGCCGCCGTGGCCGGGCTGGGTTATCAGGCATCGTTTGCCGATGCGCCACCGCTGGACAACCGCGCCGGACTGCTCGACAAGGTACGTGGCTGGATGGGTGCCGCCGATCAACCCCGTGGCAGCGAACGCCCGTTGCAAGTCGCCGTGATCGGCAGCGGTGGAGCCGCGATGGCGGCAGCGCTGAAGGCCGTCGAGCAAGGCGCGCACGTCACGCTGATCGAGCGCGGCACCATCGGCGGCACCTGCGTCAACGTCGGTTGCGTGCCGTCCAAGATCATGATTCGCGCCGCCCACATCGCCCATTTGCGCCGGGAAAGCCCGTTCGATGGCGGTATCGCGGCGACGGTGCCTGCGCTGGACCGCCGCAAACTACTGGCCCAGCAGCAGGCCCGCGTTGATGAACTGCGCCATGCCAAGTACGAAGGCATCCTGGACGGCAATCCGGCCATCACCATGCTGCTCGGTGCAGCGCGTTTCAAGGACAGCCAGAGCCTTGTCGTCCATTTGAACGCGGGGGGCGAGCGCGTCGTGGTGTTCGATCGCTGTCTGGTTGCCACGGGCGCCAGTCCGGCCGTGCCGCCGATTCCGGGCTTGAAGGATTCCCCCTACTGGACTTCGACCGAGGCCCTGGTCAGCGAAACCATTCCCGAACGCCTGGCCGTGATCGGCTCCTCGGTGGTGGCGCTGGAACTGGCGCAAGCCTTCGCCCGGCTGGGTAGCCAGGTCACGATCCTGGCGCGCAGCACGCTGTTCTTCCGCGAAGACCCGGCCATCGGCGAGGCGGTCACGGCCGCCTTCCGTGCCGAAGGCATCACGGTACTGGAGCACACGCAAGCCAGCCAGGTCGCGCATGGGGATGGCGAATTCGTGCTGACCACCGGGCATGGTGAGCTGCGCGCCGACAAGTTGCTGGTCGCTACCGGACGGACACCGAACACGCACAGCCTGGCACTGGACGCGGCAGGGGTCGCCGTCAATGCACAGGGCGCCATCGTCATCGACCAGCGCATGCGCACCAGTACGCCGCATATTTATGCGGCCGGCGACTGCACTGACCAGCCGCAATTCGTCTATGTGGCAGCGGCCGCCGGCACCCGTGCGGCCATCAACATGACCGGCGGCGACGCCGCCCTGGACCTGACCGCGATGCCTGCCGTGGTGTTTACCGACCCGCAGGTCGCCACTGTGGGCTACAGCGCGGCGCAAGCGCATCACGATGGGATCGAGACCGACAGCCGACTGCTGACGCTGGACAACGTGCCGCGTGCGCTAGCCAATTTCGACACACGCGGCTTTATTAAGCTGGTCATTGAGGAAGGTAGCGGACGGCTCATCGGCGTGCAGGCAGTGGCCCCGGAAGCGGGCGAGCTGATCCAGACGGCGGCCCTGGCCATTCGCCACCGCATGACGGCGCAGGAACTGGCAGACCAGTTGTTCCCCTACCTAACGATGGTTGAGGGCTTGAAGCTTGCGGCGCAGACATTCAACAAGGATGTGAAGCAGCTTTCCTGCTGCGCCGGGTGAGAACAAGAAGGCGTTCAATGGTGGGTTCAGTGCAGCGCGTGCAGCGGGATGTCGCGCGCTTGCGCCAGCGCCGTCAGTTGCTCGCGGGTCTGGCCCTGCAGGAAGCGGGCGATGGCCGCGTGCGTAGCCGGGTCGCGCAGGTGCTCCATGTCGCCCCGGGCTGGCAGACCCGCGGCCTCGCACAGGCGGGCGGCAAAATGCGGCTCCAGCGCAGCCACGGCCACGCGGCCATCCCGGCAGGGGTAGATGCGGTAGCCCGCGTGCGCGCCGCCCACATCGCCCTGCGGGGTGGTCAGGCCCCAGTGCAGCGGCAGGGCCAGCCACTGTGCGGCCTCGGCCAGGCCCACTTCGATGCACACCCCAGCACCTTGCTGGCTGCGCGCCAGCAGGGCCTGCAGCACAGCCTCGCTGGCCACCAGTGCGCCCGCCATGTCGGCGAACAGGGTGGGCGGCGGCGCCTGCAGGCCTGCCAGCAACCCGGCTTCGGCCTGGTAGGTGAGGTCGTGGCCGGGTTCCTCGGCACGCTCGCCCAGCGCACCGACGATGCGTACCAGCGACAGCCGCGGGTAGCGCACCTGCAGCACTTCCCAGCCCAGCCCCAGCTTGGCCAGGGCCGAGGGGCGGAAGGACGTGATCAGCACATCGGTGCGCGCCAGTTCCGCGTGCAGTGCAGCCTGGCCCTCTTCGGTCTTGAGGTGGGCATGCAGCACGCGCACGCCCTCGTGCAGGTCGGCATAGGCGGGGGGGCTGTAGATACCCATGGGGTCGGCGCTGGCATGGCCCGGCGCAGGGGGCGGCTCCAGCTTGGTGCACTCGGCGCCCATGCGCGCGCAGCGCAGCAGGGCGGCAGGGCCGGGCAGGTTGAGCGCCAGGCTCAGGACGCGGGAGCCTTGCAGGGGCGTGGGGCGGGCGGCAGTGTGGGGCATGATTGCTATAAATATAATAGCTGCTAACGCTTGATGGATGGGCGTTGGAGCCGAATTTTTGCTCAAAAAAAAGCCGCCCGCAGGCGGCTCGGGGTTGGCGCCATGGTAGCGCTGGGTGGCCGTGTTACACCACCTTGGCAATGGCCTGGCAGACGTAGTCGATGTTCTTGCTGTTGAGCGCGGCCACGCACATGCGGCCGGTGTCGGTGCCGTACACGCCGAACTCGCTGCGCAGGCGCACCATCTGGTCCTTGGACAGGCCCGAGTAGCTGAACATGCCGATCTGGGTGGTGATGAAGGACATGTCCTGCTGCACGCCGGCGGCCTTGAGGCCATCCACCAGCTTCTGGCGCATGGCCTTGATGCGCACGCGCATCTCGCCCAGTTCCTGTTCCCACAGGGAGCGCAGTTCGGGGTTGCCCAGCACCGCGGCCACCACGGCGCCGCCGTGCGTGGGAGGGTTGGAGTAGTTGGTGCGGATCACGACCTTGAGCTGGCTCAGCACGCGGTCGGCTTCTTCCTTGTTCGATGCCACCACCGACAGGGCGCCCACGCGCTCGCCGTACAGGCTGAAGCTCTTGGAGAACGAGGTCGAGACAAAGATGTTGAGACCGGCGGCCACGAACTTGCCGACCACGGCGCCGTCTTCCTGGATGCCATGGCCAAAGCCCTGGTAGGCCATGTCCAGGAATGCGGTCAGGCCCTTGGCCTGGACGGCGGCGATCACCTGGTCCCACTGCGCAGCCGTCAGGTCGTAGCCCGTGGGGTTGTGGCAGCAGGCGTGCAGCACGACGATGGTGCCGGGCGCTGCGGCGTTCAGGTCGGCCAGCATGCCGTCGAAGTTGACCGAGCGCGTGGCGGCGTCGTAGTAGCGGTAGCTGCCCACCTCAAAGCCTGCGTTCTGGAAGATGGCGCGGTGGTTTTCCCAGCTCGGGTCGGAGATCAGCACCTTGGCCTGGGGGCTGATTTTCTTGAGGAAGTCGGCGCCGATCTTGAGGCCGCCGGTACCGCCAATGGCCTGTACCGTGGACACGCGGCCCGACTTCACCACGTCGGAGTCGGCGCCGAACACCAGGGCCTTGACGGCGTTGTCGTAGGCCGCAATGCCGTCGATGGGCAGGTAGCCGCGTGGCGCGGCCTTGTCCATCAGGGCTTTTTCGGCGGCTTGCACGCAGGCCAGCAGCGGCAGCTTGCCGTTGTCGTCGAAGTACACGCCCACGCCCAGGTTGACCTTGTTGGGGTTGGTGTCGGCGTTGTATTGCTCGTTGAGACCCAGGATGGGGTCGCGGGGGGCCATTTCGACGGCGGAGAACAGAGACATGGAAAGTGTCCTTGGAGGGTGGAGGTGGCGGGCAAACCCCGGCTGCGGTAGGCTTTGGGGTTAACCCGAGATTTTAGCGGCCCGCGCAGGTCGTATCGCACCATGTCCACGCAAGAGACTCCCGCCGAGCCCGCCAAGGGGCAGTTTGTCCAGTTTCCCGGCTCGCCTTTCGAGCTGTACCAGCCGTACCCGCCTGCGGGCGACCAGCCCGGCGCCATCGATCAATTGGTGGAGGGCGTGATCGAGGGCGAGGTGTTCCAGACCCTGCTGGGCGTGACCGGCTCGGGCAAGACCTTCACCATGGCCAATGTGATCGCCCGCCTGGGGCGCCCGGCCATCGTGTTCGCGCCCAACAAGACGCTGGCGGCCCAGCTCTACAGCGAGTTCCGCGAATTCTTTCCGAAGAACGCGGTGGAATACTTCGTAAGCTATTACGACTATTACCAGCCCGAGGCCTATGTGCCGCAGCGCGACCTGTTCATCGAGAAGGACAGCGCCGTCAACGAGCACATCGAGCAGATGCGCCTGTCGTGCACCAAAAGCCTGCTGGAGCGCCGCGACGTGGTGATCGTGGCCACGGTGTCGGCCATCTACGGCATTGGCAAGCCCGAGAGCTACCACCGCATGGTGATGACACTGCGCGCGGGCGACAAGCTGGGCCAGCGCGATGCCATTGCACAGCTCGTGCGCATGCAGTACCAGCGCAACGACATGGACTTTGCGCGCGGCAATTTCCGCGTGCGCGGCGACACCATCGACGTGTTCCCTGCCGAACACTCGGAGCTGGCCCTGCGCATCGAACTGTTCGACGACGAGATCGAGAGCCTGCAACTGTTTGACCCGCTGACGGGCCGCGTGCGCCAGAGCATTCCGCGCTTCACCGTGTACCCCAGCAGCCACTACGTCACGCCGCGCGATCAGGTGCTGCTGGCGGTCGAATCCATCAAGGCCGAGCTGGCAGAGAGACTGAAGCAACTGCTGGCCGACGGCAAGCTCGTGGAGGCGCAGCGCCTGGAGCAGCGCACGCGCTTCGACCTGGAGATGCTCAGCGAAGTGGGGCACTGCAAGGGCATCGAGAACTACTCGCGCCACCTGTCGGGCAGCCAGCCGGGCGAAGCACCCAGCACGCTGACCGACTATTTGCCACGCGATGCGATCATGTTCCTGGACGAGAGCCACCAGATGATTGGCCAGCTCAACGCCATGTACAACGGCGACCGCCAGCGCAAGACCACGCTGGTGGAATACGGCTTTCGGCTGCCCAGCGCGCTGGACAACCGGCCGCTCAAGTTCGAGGAGTTCGAGCAGCGCATGCGCCAGGTGGTGTTCGTCTCGGCCACGCCGGCCGACTACGAAAAGCAGCACGCAGGCCAGGTGGTGGAGCAAGTGGTGCGGCCCACGGGCCTGGTGGACCCCGAGGTGGAGGTGCGCCCTGCCACCCATCAGGTGGACGATGTGCTGCAGGAGATCCGCATTCGCAGCGAGCGGCGCGAGCGCGTGCTTGTGACCACGCTGACCAAGCGCATGGCCGAGCAGCTCACCGACTACCTTACCGACAACGGTGTGAAGGTGCGCTACCTGCATTCCGATGTGGACACGGTGGAGCGCGTGGAAATCATCCGCGACTTGCGCCTGGGCGCATTCGACGTGCTGGTGGGCATCAACCTGCTGCGCGAGGGCCTGGACATTCCCGAGGTGTCGCTGGTGGCCATTCTGGATGCGGACAAGGAGGGCTTTTTGCGTTCCGAGCGCAGCCTGATCCAGACCATCGGCCGCGCGGCGCGCAACCTCTCAGGCAAGGCGATTCTGTACGCCGACCGGGTGACCGACTCCATGGCGCGTGCCATCGGCGAAACCGAGCGCCGGCGCGCCAGGCAGATTGCCTTCAACGCCGAGCATGGCATCACACCGCGCAGCATCGTCAAGCAGGTGCGCGACCTGATCGATGGGGTGTACAGCGAGAAGGCCGGCAAGGACGCCGAGCGCCTGGAGCAGGAGGCGCTGCAGCGCGCGCGCGTGGAGGACATGTCCGAGAAAGACATTGCCCGCGAGATCAAGCGCCTGGAAAAACAGATGCTGGAACACGCGCGCAACCTCGAATTCGAGCAGGCGGCGCGCGTGCGCGACCAGTTGGCGCGCCTCAAGGACCAGGCGTTTGGTGCCCATGGGCAGGACAATGTCCCTAGGCTTGCTGAGGAATAACAGGGTATTGCAACTTTTGCGGCGAATTGCGACCAAAGAGTTTACTTACCCGACAAAAATAATCTGGAATCTGGTACAATTTGCCACACAAACAGAACAAAACCCACGCAAATGAAGGGTCTGCCAATCCGCGGGGCGGGGCAGAAAAAAGGGCGGAGACGGGACCTGCAGGCCATGAACCTTGCGGGCAATTCATGAACCAACAAGCCACACAACAAGGAGCTTGCGATGCGTCTCACCACCAAAGGCCGTTTTGCGGTCACCGCCATGATCGACCTGGCCCTGCGCCAGAACAATGGGCCTGTCACCCTGGCCGCCATCAGCCAACGCCAGCGCATTTCGCTGTCGTACCTGGAACAGCTCTTTGGCAAGCTGCGCCGCCATGAACTGGTCGAGTCCACCCGGGGCCCGGGGGGCGGCTACACCTTGGCACGCAAGGCGGCTGAAATCACCATTGCCGACATCATCGTCTCGGTCGATGAGCCCATTGACGCCACCCAGTGCGGCGGCAAGGAAAACTGCGGGGGCGATGGCAGCCGCTGCATGACCCACGATCTGTGGGCCACCCTCAACCAGCGTGTGGTCGAGTTTTTGGACTCTGTCACGTTGCAAAAGCTGGTGGACGACCAACTGGCCCGCGGCCTGCAGGTGGAAGACAAGCCGGCAGCGCGCCGTGCCATCTCCACCACGCCGGTGGTCAAACCCATCCGCGTCAACGCGCCCAATTCCGTGTTTGCCCTGGGCAACGTTTTCGCCAAATCCTGATTGACGTGCAGGCCGGGTGAAGGCCCCCACGGCCATCAGGGTCGTGCGTGCCTTTGCCTGCGGCAGACTGCACTAGCGTCGAGAATTGCCAGCCAGAACCCCACACTGAGCCAGCCATGGACATGACACCGCACTTTCCCATCTATCTTGACTATGGCGCTACCACGCCGGTCGATCCGCGCGTAGCGGACGCCATGATCCCCTGGTTGCGCGAGCATTTCGGCAACCCCGCATCGCGCAGCCACGCCTGGGGCTGGGAGGCGGAGGAGGCCGTCGAGAAGGCTCGCACCCAGGTGGCCGACCTGATCGGCGCCGACCCGCGCGAGATCGTCTGGACCAGCGGCGCCACCGAATCCAACAACCTCGCCATCAAGGGCGCGGGCCATTTCTACCAAGGCAAGGGCAAGCACCTCGTCACCGTCAAGACCGAGCACAAGGCTGTGCTCGACACCATGCGCGAGATGGAGCGCCAAGGCTTTGAGGTCACCTACCTCGAAGTGCAGGAAAACGGTCTGCTTGACCTGGATGCCTTCAAGGCGGCCCTGCGTCCGGACACGATTTTGGTCAGCGTCATGTTCGTGAACAACGAGATCGGCGTGATCCAGGACATTCCCGCCATCGGCGCGATGTGCCGTGAGAAGGGCATCCTCCTCCACGTGGACGCAGCCCAGGCCACCGGCAAGGTGGAGATTGACCTCAAGACCCTGCCTGTCGATTTGATGAGCCTGGCCTCGCACAAGACCTACGGGCCCAAGGGCATTGGTGCCTTGTACGTGCGTCGCAAGCCGCGCGTGCGCCTGGAGGCTCAAATGCACGGTGGTGGCCATGAGCGCGGCATGCGCTCGGGCACGCTGCCCACCCACCAGATCGTGGGCATGGGCGAGGCCTTCCGCCTGGCGCGCGAGGAAATGGCGCAAGACCTGGCCAAGGCCCGTGCGCTGCAAAAGCGCCTGCTGGACGGGCTGAGCGACCTCGAGCAGGTGTTCGTCAATGGCGACCTGACGCGTCGCGTGCCGCACAACCTGAACATGAGCTTCAACTACGTTGAGGGCGAGTCGCTGATCATGGGCATCAAGGGCCTGGCGGTGTCCTCGGGTTCTGCCTGCACCTCGGCCAGTCTGGAGCCCAGCTATGTGCTGCGCGCCCTGGGCCGCAGCGACGAGCTTGCCCACAGCAGCCTGCGCATGACCATTGGCCGTTTCACCACCGAGGAAGAGATCGACTACGCGATTGCCACCATCCGCGAGAACGTGGCCAAGCTGCGCGAGTTGAGCCCCCTGTGGGAGATGTACCAGGACGGCGTGGATCTTAATTCCATCCAGTGGGCTGCCCATTGAGGCCGCACCCCACCGCAACCCATCGATGAGGTAAACACCATGGCTTACTCCGAAAAAGTGATTGACCATTACGAGCACCCGCGCAATGTGGGCTCGTTCGACAAGGGCGACGACAGCGTGGGCACCGGCATGGTCGGTGCGCCTGCCTGCGGCGACGTGATGAAGCTGCAGATCAAGGTCAACCCCGAGACGGGCGTGATCGAGGACGCGCGCTTCAAGACCTACGGATGTGGCTCGGCCATCGCCTCGTCGTCGCTGGTGACCGAATGGGTCAAGGGCAAGACGCTGGACGAGGCCGCGGCGCTCAAGAACAGCCAGATCGCTGAAGAACTGGCGCTTCCTCCGGTCAAGATCCACTGCTCCATCCTGGCCGAAGACGCCATCAAGGCAGCTGTCAACGACTACCGCACCAAACACGCCAGCACCACGGCGGCATGAGACACCATGGCCATCACAATGACTGAAGCGGCAGCCCGGCATGTCAGCCGTTACCTGTCGCGCAGGGGCAAGGGACTGGGCGTGCGCTTGGGTGTCAAGACCAGCGGCTGCTCGGGCCTGGCCTACAAGCTCGAGTATGTGGACGAAGCCGAGCCCGGAGACATCGTTTTTGAGCAGCATGGCGTCAAACTGCTGATCGACCCCAAGAGCCTGGCCTACATCGACGGTACGGAACTCGATTTCGTGCGCGAAGGCTTGAACGAGGGCTTTCGCTTCAGCAACCCCAACGAGCGCGACCGCTGCGGCTGCGGCGAGAGCTTCCGGGTCTGAGCGGCTGCGGGCTTTGATGTGAACCTTCAGTCGGACGATTTCACGCTGTTTGGCCTGCCCCGGCGCTTTGCGCAGGAGCGGGCCGACATTGATGCGCGCTGGAAAGATCTGCAGCGTCAGGCGCACCCCGATCGCCACGCCCAGCATGGCACGGCGGCGCAGCGCGTGGCCATGCAGTGGTCAGTGCGCATCAACGAAGCCTACCAGCGCCTCAAGGACCCGCTCAAGCGCGCTGCCTATCTGTGCGAACTGGGCGGTGCCCCCATTGGTGCCGAGGACAACACTGCCATGCCTGCCGCCTTTCTGATGCAGCAGATGGAGTGGCGCGAAGCGCTGGACGAGGCGCAAGGCGCGAGCGACATCGACGCCCTGGATGCCCAGGTGCGTGCGGCCCGCCAGCAGGCCCTGGCACGCTGCGGCGAACTGCTGGACGGTGCGCAGGACTGCGCTGCGGCCGCAGCCCAGGTGCGGGCGCTGATGTTCATCGAGCGTTTTGCGCGCGACATCGATCGCCGCCTGGAACAACTGGGACAATAGCGCCCGCATCCATCCGCCGACTGCCATCTGACCAGTGCAGCGGCTTTTCACAGAATTACCAAGCACTCATGGCGCTGCTGCAGATTTCCGAACCCGGCCAATCGGCCGATCCCCACCAGCGTCGCATTGCCGTAGGCATAGACCTGGGCACCACGCACTCGCTGGTCGCTGCCGTGCGCCATGGCATGGCCGAATGCCTGCCCGACGAAGAGGGCCGGGTGCTGTTGCCCTCGGTGGTGCGGTACCTTGCCGGAGGCGGGCGGCAGATCGGTCACAGTGCTGTGCAATTGCAGGAGCAGGACGCAGCCAACACCATTGCATCGGCCAAACGCCTGATGGGGCGGGGGCGAGGCGACATCGCCGGTGCGCAGCAACTGCCCTACGCCTTGGTGGATTCCGAGCACGGCGGCATGGTGGGCATCGCCACGGCGGACGGCATCAAGTCGCCTGTGGAAGTCAGCGCAGAAATCCTGGCCAAGCTGCGCCAGCGCGCCGAAGATACCTTCAACGAAGACCTGTACGGCGCGGTCATCACCGTGCCGGCCTACTTTGACGATGCCCAGCGCCAGGCCACCAAGGACGCCGCACAGCTTGCGGGCCTGAACCTGCTGCGTCTCATCAATGAGCCCACGGCAGCGGCCATAGCCTACGGGCTGGACAACGCCAGCGAAGGCATTTACGCCGTGTACGACCTGGGTGGAGGCACGTTCGACATTTCCATCCTGCGGCTCGCGCAGGGCGTGTTCGAGGTGCTCGCCACCGGGGGTGACTCCGCCCTGGGCGGTGACGACTACGATGCCGCGCTCGCGCAATGGGTGCTGGCCCAGCAGGGCGTGCAGGTGCAGTCTGCGGCCGACAAGGCCGCTGTGCGTGCGGCCGCACGCGCCTGCAAGGAAGCCTTGAGTGCTACTGAAATAGTAGCGTTCAGCGCAGAATTGGCGGGCGCTAAAGTTCAATTTGATGTAAATAAATCAGATTTTGAAGCAGTGACGGCACCGTTGACCGCGCGCTCCATGGCCGCGGTACGCCGTACCTTGCGCGACGCCGGCCTGCAACCCGACGAAGTGCAAGGCGTGGTCATGGTGGGAGGCTCCACACGTATGCCGCAGGTGCGCCAGGCGGTGGCGCAGTTCTTTGGCCGCGAGCCGCTGATCAACCTCAATCCCGACGAGGTGGTGGCCTTGGGCGCTGCCATCCAGGCCAACCAATTGGCGGGCAACAATGCCAATGGCGACCTGCTGCTGCTGGACGTGATCCCGCTGTCGCTGGGCATAGAAACCATGGGCGGGCTGGTGGAGCGCATCGTCTCGCGCAACGAAACCATTCCCACGGCCAAGGCACAGGATTTCACCACCTACAAGGACGGGCAGACCGCCATGGCCATCCATGTGCTGCAGGGCGAGCGCGACCTGGTGCAGGACTGCCGCAGTCTGGCCCGCTTTGAGCTGCGCGGCATTCCTCCCATGGCAGCCGGTGCAGCGCGCATCCGCGTCACCTTCACCATCGATGCCGACGGCTTGCTCAACGTGAGCGCGAAGGAGCAGGCCAGTGGTGTGGAAGCGCGTGTGGACGTCAAACCCAGCTACGGCCTGAGCGACGAGCAGATCGCCCGCATGCTGCAAGAGAGCTTTGCCACCGCCCAGCAAGACATCCAGGCCCGAGCGCTGGCCGAGGCGCGCGTGGAGGCCGACCGCATGCTGCTGGCCACGCAAAGCGCGCTGGACGCCGATGGCGACCTGCTCAGCGACGACGAACGCACCCATATCGATGCGCTCATGCAAGCCTTGCGCCTGCAAGCTGCAGTGGCCGACGCCCCGGCCCTGGAGGCCGCAACCCAGGCCCTGGCCAAGGGCACCGAGGCCTTTGCCGCGCAGCGCATGAACCGCGGCATCCGCAAGGCCCTGGCGGGCCAGAATGTGCGGACCCTGTAAAAAAACTTGATCGTTCCACGCGCCATGCCCGTCATCAAAATCCTGCCCCACGCCGAGTACTGCCCCCAGGGCGCTGAAATCACCGCTCCGGCCGGAACCTCCATCTGCGAGGCTTTGCTCGACAACCACATCGCCATCGAGCACGCATGCGACATGAGCTGCGCCTGCACCACCTGCCACGTGATCGTGCGTGAGGGCTATGCCTCGCTCAACGAGGCGGAAGAAGAGGAAGAAGACTTGCTCGATCGCGCCTGGGGCCTGGAGCCGCAATCGCGCCTGTCGTGCCAGGCCATCCTGGCGCAGCAGAACGTGACCATCGAGATCCCCAAGTACACCATCAACCACGCCAAGGAAAACCACTGATGGCGCGGCAGGTTGTCTTCGATACGGAAACCACGGGCCTGTCGGCCGAGAACGGCGACCGCATCCTGGAAATAGGGTGCGTGGAGTTGCTGCACCGCAAGCTCACCGGGCGAAGGCTGCACCTGTACATCAACCCGGAGCGCGAGAGCGAAGAGGGCGCCCTGCGCGTGCACGGCCTGACCACCGAGTTCCTCAGCGACAAGCCCAAGTTCGCGGAAGTGGCCGACCAGATTCTGGACTTCATGCGCGATGCGGAACTCATCATCCACAACGCTGCGTTCGACGTCGGCTTCATCAACAAGGAGCTGGAGCGGCTGAATCTGCCCCCACTGGCCAGCCATGTGGCGGGCATTGTCGATACGCTGGCGCTGGCCAAGGAAATGTTCCCCGGCAAGCGCAACTCGCTCGATGCACTGTGCGACCGCCTGGGCGTGGACAACTCGGCCCGCACCTTGCATGGCGCACTGCTTGATGCCGAGCTGCTCGCCGATGTGTACATCTGCCTCACGCGTGGGCAGGACGCGCTGCTCATCGCCGACGATGCCGGCGACACAGGCAGCGGCCCCAGGGCGGCCAGTATCGACCTGAGTGGTCTGCATCTGCCCGTGCTGCAGGCCAACGATCAGGAGCTGGCAGCGCACGAAGCCCTGCTGGCGCAGCTCGACAAGGAGAGCAAAGGCAAAACAGTGTGGCGCAAGCTGCAAACCGCCTGAAAGCTGTGCCATAATAGCGGGCTGTCGCAACGACAACGGGTGATTAGCTCAGCGGTAGAGCACTGCCTTCACACGGCAGGGGTCACATGTTCGATCCATGTATCACCCACCAGCGTTTCGTGGCATTGCTCACTTCGAGCAGTGCCAATGGGTGATTAGCTCAGCGGTAGAGCACTGCCTTCACACGGCAGGGGTCACATGTTCGATCCATGTATCACCCACCAATTTGCGTTTGCATGCAAGGGCCTGAGAGAAATCTCAGGCCCTTTGTCATTTCAGCTATCAAAGGATTGGCACTTCAGTGCAACTGCATTTGGCGGGGGGCGGGCTTCGAGCGCTTGGTCAGTTGGGATGTGGGTCCTGGCCGCATGTCTGATGGGTGGCCTAAAGAGGGGTGTGACGCGCCAAAGGAATGGCCTACAAAACAAAAAAGCGCCCCGAGAGGCGCTTTTTGCTTGCTTATTGGCGGAGAGGGCGACTGCCAACATAGTATCCAACATCGTCCAAAGCAATCTGATAATGAATCTTAAATCATTGATCTATAAGCATTTGTAGTCCACTATAGTCCAAAGCGCTTCGACTGCATCCATTTCAAATGGCATACTGGATGGCATACCAGACGAGGCGCTCCCAATGACCACGATTACCGACACCAAAGCCAGAAACATCAAGCCAACCGATCCAGCAATTCCACATGGCAGCATCATTGGATTGGCGCTGCACCCTTCAAACACGAAAGGGCGTGGCAAATGGGTTCTGCGATACGTCAGTCCGGTTACAGGCAAGCGCAGGAACGCGGGCTTGGGTACCTATCCTGACGTGGGCATTGCAGAGGTCGGCAAGCAAGCATCCGCAATGCGTACTGCGCTCGCCGAGGGCAAGGATCCGCTAGAGGAGAAAGCCAAGGTCGAAGTAGCCCCCAAGATACCGACTTTCAAGCAAGCAGCCGAAACACTGCACAAGGATCTGCTGCCTGGATGGAAGAACCCCAAGCACGGTCAGCAGTGGATCAACACCCTGGTGGAGTACGTTTTCCCAAAACTGGGGCCAAAGTTGCTGCCGGACATCCAGCCAGGGGATGTGGCTGAAGTGCTGAAACCGATATGGCTTACCAAGGCGGAAACAGCCAGCCGTGTCAAACAACGCGTCCATGCGGTCATGGCATGGGGATGGGCACACGGGCACTGCCAATCCAACCCTGTGGACGTAGTCACCCACTTGCTGGCGCAGCAACCAGGCAAAGCACTGCGCACCCAGCACCACCCTGCCATGCCATGGCGAGACGTTCCGACATTTGTACAGCAGCACCTCAGGGCGGGTAACCGTCCTGAGGTGTCACGCACACTGCTTGAATTTGTGATTTTGACGGCATGCCGATCAGGCGAGGCACGAGGAATGACCTGGGACGAGGTTGATTTCAAGAATGCAATCTGGACAGTTCCCGCTGAGCGCATGAAGGCCAAGATGTCTCACCGCGTTCCGTTGGCGCCCAGAGCACTGGAAATTCTCGAAGGGCAAAAGGATCAACACGAAACCCTCGTGTTTCCATCCGTGCGCGACCAGGTAGAGCTCTCTGACATGGCCCTGACCTCTTTGCTTCGTCGGCTCAAGGCCCATAGCGATACCCCAGGACGAGTGGCCACAGCCCATGGATTTCGATCCAGTTTTCGGGACTGGTGCAGTGAAAAAGGCTACTCCCGTGACTTGGCAGAGCGATCCTTGGCCCATACCATCAAGGACAAAGTGGAAGCTGCTTACCACCGCACTGATCTGCTGGAGCAGCGGCGCGAGCTTATGAGCGCGTGGGATGCGTTCGTGAACGACAAACTACCTATAGAAGTTGCAACAGCGATGCCAAGCTGATGGCCTATTTCCCGAGAAAATCAGAAGCACGATTTCTGTCCTCGTAGTAGGGCGGCAACATCGCGATGCTGGGCCAACTGTGCATAACTTCTTTGTGTGCATAACGCTGCAACACTGTCGCTGATTGAGCAAGGACGGATCAAGGATTTCAGAGCATGGACGCATGCGTGGAATAGAAGCGCACGGTTGCGATAGTTATAGCATAGTTTAAATATAACTTCGTACATCGCCACCTTTTTTCATGCGGAAAAATATGCCGAATTAATGGCCAATTTTTTTGATCATCCCGTGAAATATAAGCCTCATACCCATTCGAAGAATATAGGTTATTAGTGATATCAATAAGAAAAATATGACATCGAGAGAGTAAGTTGTGCAGGACTCCTACGGCTTTGTTGCACAAACCAGAATTAGGCCGAGATAACCCCAGCCCCAGACGCAGCTATGCCTTGACAGGCACCACTGCCGGGCGCCCCAGTTGCGTGAAGCGGTTGAGCAGCGCTACCCGCACATGCAGTTCTGTGACATGGCGCTCAAACGTGCGGGCCATCGCCCGCTTGCCCAGGCGTTTGAAGCAGTGCATCTTGGTCTCCACCAGGCTTGGGCGGCGGTAGCTGCTTCATTTCTTCCAGATCCCCCGCCCCAGTCTTTGGCAAACGCGCAGCGCTTCATTGCGTGCGCCCGCTCCCACGCGCGGCGTTGTACGCAGCCCAGTTGATGGTCTTGTAGCGGATCTTTGGCCCTTGGGGTTCACTCATGCGTCGAGGCTACCAGTTCGCGCAACTGGCTTTGTGCAACAAAGCCATTCGCCTACAGTGTAACTTTGCATATGGTTTGACAGTACTCACGCTGTCCCACATCAGTTTTTGGATGAAATCGCATGAACAAATCAATCACACCTCAAAACAGCAACCTAAAGAGCGTGACTCGCTATCTCGATCAACTGCATGAAAATTATTCAAAGCTTTTAATACTCAGGATTGACCTGGGGTATGCCAAAGAGCATGGAAGATCCTTGGAACTACCTGCAATCAAGCGAGACGCAAAGCATTTTCTAGACAATCGGCGTGCAAACCACTCATTGTTCGGACACCAAGTAGGCTATATCTTTAAATTCGAAAACACAGCTGAAAAAGGGCCGCACATCCATGCCTTATTAGCTTACGATGGTCAAAAAGTTACTAAGGATGCTTATCTCAGTGACCGCATTGGCAAGTACTGGAGCGAGACGATAACAGGAGGAAAGGGTGTATATCACAGCTGTAACCGCCAAAAGATACGCTATGAACAGTGCGGGATCGGAATGATCGACCATTCAGATACAGATAAGCGGAAAAATCTCACCGAGAAGGTCATTCCTTATCTTCTCAAGTCGGAGCAGAGTATTCAAGGCATCAAAGTAGGCAAGGAGCGCTCAGTCACCAAGGGTATCGCCCCACCCCGTACTCCCAAAGTTGGGAGACCGAGGAACAACACCCCACGATTGGCCTCACCCGGCGCTTGACCGAAGCTTTGAACTGAAAGACATAGCCGCTAACGTAGCTAGCGCTGCTAAATTAGCGAAATTAGCGGTACCTGTAGTGATTCAGTGCTGGTCGCACAGATGGTTCGGCCAGCTGCACCGCATCTGCTTCCTCAAATTCAGAGCTGAGGACTTCAATGATCAAAGGAAAAATTTGTATGGATGGTTTATCCGAGAGAACTGATGCGGATCGCTCGACAGTACTTATTTCGATGGCAGAGGGTTTCCAAATATCGATCAAATTAAGAATTTAGTATCAATAAAAAGCCGGAAGCCGCCTCAAAAAGACAGACTTCCGGGGTTTTATTATTTATAGAACTTGAACCGACTATTATTCAAATTAATTCAATTTGATAAATGCATCTACAAACGGAAAAATTTTTTTCTTTCGTAGTATTCAATATTGAGCCATCTTAGATCCTCCATGGCATCCAGTAATTTTTTTATTTTTCCATCACCTCGCAATCTATTGGGACCATATTGCTGTACGTAGCTTCTATACATACCTACCCACCCTTTGCTGGCCGCCACATCTCGCATCCATTCAAATAGAAATTCCAGATCATTATTGAACTCCGTCTCTGGGTCCGGATAGCTTGTCAGCACCAGTGATTGGTACTGCTGGCGGTGCCAATCCATGATTTCAAAAGCGGCTTCCAAATTCTGGACGGAAATTTCTTCGCAGTCATCTACAGAAAATCCGTGTATGACAGCTGCCACTCGTGCGATATTCTCTGCAGCCTTAGAGGCGAAGTCGCGAATTTTGCTAAATGGGCGGCCTTCCTGAATATTTTCCTCGTAATAATCGGCAATTTGAATCCACCGAGATTGTGACTCACGAGAAAATCGCAGAACACATTGCTCTTTCCTGCCAAGCAACGTTCTGCAGCGTTCATAGAACCACTCAAGACATAGATGGCGAATGTCCGTGTTTGGATAATAGTTGAACCTTTCTCCTTGAGTCGAAATTGGATACGCCAGCAATACTCGCGAAAGGAATCCATTTCCACGGATCTCCTCATTCGCTGCTTTCAGGAACTTGTCAAAAACAGCAGGTTGAGCCTGAAGAAGACAAGTCAATCGTGGATTTTGAATTTCGAAACTAGGACTGGTATTTCGATCTACACTTGTGTCTTTTCCGCTCCAAATAGAGTTCAAAATTGCAGTTTTTCTTGACATGTGCCCATTGACAAAGCTGCTCAACTCATCATAAATCAATGCGACAGATTTGTCAGTTCCAGATAATCCAGAAAGCAAAGCCTCGGGGGTCGCATCCTCGAAGACGATTTTCGGCATTGCTTCAAGTATTGGCTCTTCATCCATATGAGCAGCCTGCCTCATCTCTATCTCATCGATATCCTTGCCTTTTTTGAGAGCAATATTGATTTCACTTCGTAAACGTCGGGACTTCTCTTTCCACTTCATGTGCTCCTTTGAGTGCTGCTGCTTCTTGACTTCGCCCTCCCTGATTCGTTCTCGCTGGAGTTCGGAAATGGCCTTGAACACAAGACTCTGAACGGCACTCTTACGCTCGCCCGGATCACATATAGTCAAGAGAAACAGGGACACCGGACTAGAAAGCCCGGGTTTGCGCTCTACCATGCAGCTAGCTTGTACAGCTGTTGAGGCTGCTGCCAATATAACGGTATCAATCAATTCTATCGGCGCTTGCATTATTATTGCAACTTCATGCGCAACAGAATGAAGCTCACCAGGTAGTTTTGACCTGCGGTCATTAAATGGTGTCATTTTTCGACCTTCAGGCTTCCGTTAATTTTCCTACTTTCTAACCATCCAATAATTTCCTCCTCAAACCAACCTACAGCACGCAAACCAAGACGTATTTTTTTCGGAAATGAATCATCGAATCTCGGCGAACTAGGATTCTGAATGTCAGCGAGAGTCGAACGTGACAAAGCCGTGATGCGCACCAGATCGTTCTGTCGTAACACCTTGTTTGAAGTCAAACGCATTTCAAAAGCCTCCACATTACCCATCGGAGCTCCAATTTCCGATGGGTAGATTAAATTTTTGCGAGATGGCTCACATCTCCAAGATCATGGACGTAGCTGTGCCATTAATCGCACCGATTCAACTTCCCGTATCACCAATTCAGGGTGTCGGGTTATGCTTTGGAATAATGCCCAAGACTGGGTATTCGTCCAAACAATTCACTGATCGAATATTTTTCAATAACGTCCGTGCTGTGTATTTGACAGCACAGCGATGGGTGGCCATCCTGCTGCATTGAGCGGATGAGAGCTAAACCCAATCGCATTTATTTGCGACGTTATGATGTAGAGGCTCTTGAGCATGCCACTAGAGTGCATTTCAGCTTTGTGCATGGATCATGCAGCGTAATGCTCACTCATAGCTGATGCTATCCAATCCTCCAGTATTCTCGAAACACTGCGAGTTTTGGGTGTCTTAATGCTCTTCGAGCATAGAAAGACAAAGCCGTTGGACGTTGGCTGTTGTACGTTTAACCTTGTGAATGGAACAGCAAGGCAGTACACACTCGATGATGACCCTCGGTGTTATGGAAACATTGCGATTTTTGTTTCCCAATTCTCTTTGAGCATTCAAGAGAATTCGACACCAAGTTATTACAAGAGGTCACTCATGATTGCATCTAGTTTTTTGCTTCCAAGGCTCAAGGCTCTTGGCATAAGCAAGGTCACGGCAGCCGAAAATTTCAGTAAAGCAATGACGACATTGTCATAAAGGCTGAGCCGCACTCGTTCTTTCATGCCTGAGATTTTGGCAGTAGGCGCTAGATGAGACGGCATGGGGTTTATCGAATTCTCTTTTTTCCTTGATACGCCTTTCACAGCACACAGACGTGCGAATGTTTGACTGATTTAGACACTCAGCAATATCCATACCTCAACAGGTATGACAGACCTCCTACGAGTCGGTAGTTGACTTTGGCTCGTGCCAAAGCGTTGAAATTTCAGTCGCATTTGTACTGCGGGAAGCCATATTAGCCGAAAAATGAATTGTAGTCACAGCGCAACACTACTGCTTCTATCGATTTTTGGGCGGCATACATCTTACGTGCCAGGACGGCAACTCATCTGGGCCAGCTCGCTTGGCCCTGTCCCAACGGCCAGGTGCACGGTCATGTACCTGGTCTTCCTCGTTCAACGCATGGAGTCATTATGTCAATTTGTCCAATTTGTAATTCCAGCAACGTCACTCAGCGAAAGGTAGGGCGCCAGGC
>Ga0208826_1000598_pt1 | contig 36107 bp, 23 predicted proteins | sample AD_UKC115_MetaG_FD_184451 | JGI IMG/M metagenome (GOLD analysis project Ga0208826, IMG submission 184451) | Active sludge microbial communities of municipal wastewater-treating anaerobic digesters from Hong Kong - AD_UKC115_MetaG (SPAdes)... | ecosystem: Engineered > Bioreactor > Anaerobic >...
CCGGCGCGGGCACGGATCTCATCACGATCGTCGGCGTTGACTCGCTCGGCGGCGCCGAACATGTGGTCATTGCCGACCGCATCGAGGCGGGCACGTTTTTGATTGCGGCGATGGCAACGGGCGGCGACGTGACCGTGCTCAACGCCAACGCGGATCATCTGCCGACATGCCTCACGAAACTGCGCGAGGCCGGCGGCGAGATTGAAGTGCATGGCGCGCGCATTCGCGTCAAGGCGCCGGAGCGGCCAAGGGCGATAGATATCATTACGCAGCCCTATCCGGGTTTCGCGACGGATTTGCAGGCGCAGGCGATGGCCATGCTGGCCATCGCCGACGGCGTCAGCGTCATTCGTGAAACCGTCTTCGAGAACCGCTTCATGCAAGTGGCCGAACTCGCCCGCATGGGCGCGCAGATCGATCTCGACGGCAACAGCGCCGTCGTGCGTGGCGTGCCCGCGCTGAGCGGGGCGCCCGTGATGGCGTCGGATCTGCGCGCCAGCGCCGCGCTGATTATCGCGGGGCTGGCCGCGAAAAAGGGCGAAACGGCCATTGCGCGCGTGTACCATATCGATCGCGGATACGAGCGCATCGAAGAACGGCTGGCGGGACTTGGCGCGGATATCGAGCGGGTACACGATTGAAAAATGGAGATATCAGGTGTTGATCGGACCGATCCGCCGGATCGGTCGGATCGGTTCGATCGCGGGCAAAAGGGCAAACGACAAATGACGACGCTTGAAATAACCGGCGACGCGGATTTCCAGCCCGTTGCCATGCGCGTGTGCGCCGGAAACGGCGTCGCGGGCGAATCGGACGGGGACAAACTCGAATCCGTCCGCGCCATCCTCGATGCCGTGCGAACGCGGGGCGACGAGGCCGTCGCCGAATTCACGGAACGTTTCGACGGCGTGCGGATTTCGCCGGACCGTTTTGAAGTCACGCCCGAAGAAATCGAACAAGCGTCGGCGCAAGTGGATCCGCTGCTGATGCAGTCGCTCGAACGCGCCCACGCGAACATTCGGGCCTATCACTCGAAACACTTGCGCGAATCCTGGGAGGAAACCGCGCCGGACGGAACTATTCTCGGCCAGCGTGTCGCGCCCATCGCGACGGCCGGCGTCTATGTGCCCGGCGGCAAGGCCTTCTATCCGTCGTCGGTGTTGATGAACATTGCGCCGGCGCGCGTCGCGGGCGTCGGGGAAATTCTGATGGTGTCGCCGCCTTCCCACCATGGCGGCATCCATCCCGTGGTGCTGGCGGCGGCAAAACTGGCCGGCGCTACGCGCATCTTCCGTGTCGGCGGCGCGCAGGCCATCGCCGCGCTGGCCTACGGAACCGAACATATCCCCGCCGTCTGTAAAATCACCGGCCCGGGCAACGCCTACGTGGCCTTGGCCAAACGCCTTGTCAACGGTATTTGCGACATTGACACGGAAGCCGGGCCTTCCGAAGTCGTCGTCATCGCCGACGATGCCGCGAACCCGGCGTTCGTCGCCGCGGAACTGTTGGCGCAGGCTGAACACGATGAAGAAGCGCGCGCCGTGCTGGTAACGCCGTCATGGGACTTGATCGCCCGGGTCGAAGAAGAAACCGCGAAGCAGGCTGCCGCCCTGCCGCGCAAGGCAATCATTGACCGATCGCTTGCCGGACAGGGATTCCTTGTGAAGGTGCGCGATCTCGACGAGGCGATCCGGCTGTCGAACTGGATCGCGCCGGAGCACTTGTCCATCCAGACGCGCGATCCCCGCGCCGTCCTGGACCGAATCACGAACGCCGGGGCCGTCATGCTTGGCGCCTACACGTCCGTCGCGATGGGAGACTATTTCGCGGGGCCGAACCACATCCTGCCGACGGGACGCCGCGCGCGGTACGCGTCGCCGCTCACGGCGGAAGATTTCAGAAAAGTCACGAGCATCATTTCCTATTCGTATGAGCGCCTGATGCGAGACGCCGCCGATATCCGCCGCTTGGCGGAGGCGGAACAGTTGACGGCGCACGCGAATGCCCTGGAGGTCCGGTTGTGAAATACCGACGAACGATCCTGGAGGGTGTTGAGGGATATGTGCCCGGCGAACAGCCGCGCATGCCCAACATCGTCAAACTCAACACGAACGAAAACCCTTATCCGCCGTCGCCGCGGGTTCTCGAAGCCGTGCGCGGCCTTTCCCCGGACGCCCTGCGCCGGTATCCCGATCCCCTTGCCGTCGAATTGCGCGCCGAATGCGCCAAACGCTATGGATACGACGGGCCGGATTGGGTCGTCGCCGGAAATGGCATGGATGAGTTGCTGGCGTTGGCGGTGCGAACCTTTGTCGATCCCGGAGACGCGATTCTTACCCCCTATCCGACGTATACGTTGTACGAGACGCTGGCCCTCCTGCACGGTGCGAAAGCCACGCTCGTGGATCTCGACGAATCGTTTCAATTGACGGAAGCATTCTTCAACACGGCTGCGCGCCTGTGCATCCTGCCGCGTCCCAACGCGCCGACCGGCGTGTGCGCCCCGCGCGAAGCCATCGAACGGCTCTGCCGGACCTTCGACGGAATCGTCGTCATTGACGAGGCCTACGTTGATTTTTCCGACGACAATTGCATGGATTTTCCGAAGCGTTTCGACAATGCCATCGTGATGCGGACTTTCTCAAAGTCGTTCAGTCTCGCCGGCATGCGCCTTGGAATCGCTGTCGCGCGACCGGAAATCATCGGCGAGTTTCTCAAAGTCAAGGATTCGTACAACCTCAACGCCGTGGCGCAGGCCGCCGGCCTTGCCGCCATGCGGGACTACGACCACATGACCGTCAACGCTGAAAAAGTCCGAAAGACCCGCGCGCGCGTCACGGCCACCCTGCGCGAAATGGGTTTCGCCGTGCCCGAATCCCAATCCAATTTCGTGATTGCCCAATGGGACGGGCAACCGTCCGCCCGGACGCTGTTCGAGGCGCTGCGTGAACGCGCGATCGTCGTGCGCTATTTCAAGGCCCGCCGCCTTGAAAACGCGATCCGCATCAGCATCGGCACGAATGAAGAGATGGATCTTCTCCTGGCCGCCCTGCGCGAGATCCTCTCTATCTGATGGTTGCCTTCCAGGATCGATCCCGCCGCAGGTGCGGGCGGTATGGCCCGTTTGCTATAATCGCATGCCGTGGCGGGGGTGGCTCCGCGTCCGGCCCAATACGGTTATTACGATGAAAAGGTTGGTGTTGTCATGGCAAAGAAGTTGATGGTGATTCCCGAAAAAGTCCGCAAGAGCGCGGTGTTGAAACTGGGGCAAATCCCCGTAAATACCTACAACAAGACGCTGAAGGAAGAATTGGCGTCGAACCCGGACATTACGCCCGCGTCGTGTATCCGCATTTTCCGCGACATGGCGCTGATCCGCGAGTTCGAGACGATGCTGGATCAGGTCAAGAAACTGGGCGCGTATGAGGGCATCGCCTGCAAGCACGCGGGGCCGGCGCATTTGTCGCTCGGACAAGAGGGCGCGGCGGTCGGCGAGGCGTTTTACCTGAAGGTTCAGGACCACATTTTCGGCAGCCACCGCAGCCACGGCGAAATCATCGCAAAGGGTCTGCGCGCCGTGCTGGAACTCAAGGGCGCCTCATTGCGTCCCATCATGGAGGGATACTTCGGCGGGGCCACGCTTCGGGTAATCGAACGGCACGATCCGAACTGGACGCCGCTTGTCGTGTCCGGCAAGGGCAAGTCGAAGAAGCCCGCATTTGCGTCCGACGAGGAAGAAGAACAGGGCATAGATTTCCTTCTTTACGGCCTGCTGGCGGAGATTTTGGGCCGCGAAAACGGATTCAACAAGGGCATGGGCGGCTCGATGCACGCGTTTTTCTGCCCGTTCGGCATCTATCCGAACAACGCGATTGTGGGCGGCAGCGCGGACATTGCCACGGGCGCGGCGCTTTACAAAAAGATCTTCAGTCCCGGCGGGATTGTCGTGGCGAACATCGGCGATGCCTCGATGGGTTGCGGGCCGGTGTGGGAAGCGCTCGCGTTTGCGACGATGGGACAATTCAACACTTTGTGGGATGAAGCGCACCGTGGCGGCATGCCGATTATTTTCAATTTCATGAACAATTTCTATGGCATGGGCGGACAGCCGATCGGCGAGACGATGGGATTCGATCATCTGGCGCGGGTCGGCGCGGCGCTCAACCCGGACAACATGCACGCGGAAACGGTGGATGGCAACAATCCGCTCGCGCTGGCGGATGCCTACAAGCGCAAATTGCAAATCCTCGCCGAAAAGCGCGGCCCCGTATTGCTTGACGTACAGTGCTATCGGCAGACCGGCCACTCGCCCAGCGATCAATCGTCGTATCGCGAACGCGAAGAAATTGAAATGTGGCGCAAGGTTGATCCGTTGCTCGAATTCAGCGCGAAACTGGTTGCGGCGGGCGTCGCATCGGAAGACGAATTGCAAGCCGTGCGCGATTACGCCAAGCGCAAAATCAGCAAAGCCTGCCGTCTCGTCGCGGACGATGCGATTTCGCCGCGCATGAAACTCGGCGCGCATACCGGGGTAGCCCTCTGCATGTTCTCCAATGTGCGCGAGGAAAAACTGCCCGGTCTCGCCCGCCCTGACGACGTCCGAATTCCGATGGACCAGATTCCCCGCGTCCAGCAAATCGCGAAAAAGTCCCGCAAGGGGATTGATGATAACGGCGCGGTGTTGAAAGGCGCGAAGGCCGTGACTTTCGGCGACGCCATCTTCGAGGCGATCGTCCATCATTTCTACAACGATTGGCGCGTGGTGGCCTATGGCGAGGAAAACCGCGACTGGGGCGGCGCGTTCGGCGTCTACCAAGGGCTGACCGAGGCGCTGCCCTATCATCGCCTGTTCAATTCCCCGATATCCGAAGGCGCCATCGTGGGCACGGCGGTTGGTTTCGCGCTCGAAGGCGGCCGTCCGATTGTTGAACTGATGTATTGCGACTTCATGGGCCGCGCCGGCGACGAGGTCTTCAACCAACTCGCGAAGTGGCAGGCGATGTCGGCGGGCTACTGCCGCATGCCGGTCGTGTTGCGCGTATCCGTCGGCAGCAAATACGGCGCGCAGCATTCGCAGGATTGGACCGCGCTCGCCGCGCACATTCCCGGCCTCAAGATCGCGTTCCCGGCCACGCCGTACGACGCAAAAGGCCTGATGGCGTCGGCGCTCATGGGCAACGATCCCGTCATTTTCTTCGAGAGCCAGCGCCTTTACAACCAGACCGAGGTTATCCGATCGGATGGCGTGCCCGCCGAATACTACACCGTTCCCTTGGGTGAGCCGTCGCTTGTCAAGGAAGGCCGCGACCTGACGATTCTGACCTTCGGCGCCACCCTGTATGTCGCGCAGGAAGCCGTCAAGCGATTTGAAAACGAATTCGGCATTTCCGTCGAACTGATTGACGGGCGTTGCCTTGTGCCCTTCGATCTCGAACCGCTGTGCGCTTCCGTCAAAAAGACGGGTAAACTGATTCTTGCCAGCGACGCCTGCGAACGTGGCAGTTACCTGTATACCATCGCCGGCCAGATCGGCCAAGTCGCGTTCGACGATCTCGATGCCCCGATTTGCGTGGTCGGCGCCCGGAACTGGATTGTTCCGCCCGCTGAAATGGAAACGGACTACTTTCCGCAACCCTCCTGGTTGCTCGATGCGTACCACACGCAAATCAAGCCGTTGCCCGGATATTCCCCCGTAACGGACCGATCGAACGACGAATTTATCAATTTGTCAAAATATGGAATCCTGTAAACACCCGAAAAGAGTGGTGAGTTGACGGCAGCACGGCAGCTATATTCCGCTACCGTAAACGAAGATGCCGCGCATAGACGATTACAGTCGTAAAAACGCGCCGTGTCTTGGCTCCAAGCTATGTTGTCTTTCTCAAAACGATCGCTGGCGGTGCTTTTAATTGCACAATCGGCGGTGGCCGTGGCGGCGATGTCCGTGGTGCTCCTCCATACCAATACGCTGGAAAACAACGGCCGGTGGAGAAATTCCAAGTCTTCGCTCGTGGCGGCCATGGCAGTCGACACATATCAGAAAACCGCACAAGCGCTGGCGCGCGGGCATTTGAACCTTGGCGCGTGGCATGGATTCCAAGAAATGATGTATTTCAAACCGGTCGCCATCGCCGAACTGGAATTTCGTCTTTTCCTGGAAACGGACGCATACGCAAGCCTTGTCTGTCATCAGAATGAAGAAGAGTCCTTCGGCATCCGTCTGAGTGCAAATCCCCGTTTTCCCTCGATAACTTTTCATGCAACCCGCGAAGGACAATTTCTAGAAAAAAAACCCGTTCCCATTCCTCCTCTATCCACGGGGAAATGGCATCGTGTGAACGTGCGGGCGTCGGGGAACGGCGTTCCGCTTTTGGCGATGGATGGTCAACCGGTTCAACTGGAGCAAATGCCGTGGAAGCCGTTCACCGCGCTGGGATTCCGGGGATGCCAGACAACGGCCCTTGTAGATGATGTTGTGGCGCATCAAACGGACGGAACCGTGATCCATGATTCGTTCGCCAATCGCCGTCATTGGCTTGCCTGCCTGATCGCGGGATTTGTCGCGGCCACATTGTTCAACCTGTTGATGCTGCCAATGATGAAACGCGCCCAGTTTCCGCCGCGACATCAGGTGATTGGGCTGGTGTTTCTTGACGTTCTGATCGTTGTTGTATTGGCATGCGTATTCACGATTGTCTATTTTTCCCAGCAAAACTATCCCCGGGAGGGGCATTTCTCCGAGGAAGTGGTGAACAGGGTCAGAAATGCCTGTGTTTGTATACTGAAGGAACGTGTCAGGGAATATGCGCCCGATCCGGGTCCAGGCGTTGTTCGGATCGTCTTCCTTGGCACTTCCCAAACGCGGGGAGCCGGCGCCGGAAAGCCGGAACATCGCTTTGTGGACCGCATCCAAAGGCAACTGGACGACGAGGCGCCGGCCGGTACGCGATACGAGTGCATCAATGCGGGTATAGGCGGCGGGGACTCCGAATTGCTCATCGAACTCTATCGCGATTTGCTTGTGCCGCTACGGCCAATGGTCCTGGTTGTCAATCTTGCCAACAACGATAAGGATGCGGGCGTATTGGCCGGCAATCTTCGTGAAATGATTGCCTTGAGCAGACAACACGGCATCAAAACCGTAATCTGCCTGGAGCCAAACACCATCGAACGCTGGCCGGGCGACATGCCTAATCACCCTGCCATGCGGGAAGTGGCCCGCGAATGTAACGTTCCCTGTCTGGATCTCCATGACTATCTCCGGCAGCATTACGACGACGGCTTTCTCTGGTGGGATTTTGTTCATCCGACATCCTTCGGACACAAATTGATAGCCGACGCCATCATGGACAAATTTCGTGCAAACGCTTTGCTTGAGCAGCAGGCCGAACAAAGCGTTTCGTTGCCCTGAGCCTGAAATGGTCTGGAATTGACCCCGACTTCCTCTTTATACTCATGCATGGCTTGTAAAACCTCTTGCCATATGTGGTGGGCGACTTCGCGGCCAATGGCATAGGGAGACCCTTTTATGTGTGCTGGATTCAGGTGTTCAATTACCGGGATCATGGGAGTTCTTGTCATGACTGGATGCGTCACACCGTTTCGTCCCGGCGCCCCAAAGGGCGCCATTGACGTCATCGCCCACCGCGGCGCGAGCGCCTATGCACCGGAAAACACCCTCGCCGCCTTCGCCCTTGCCAAGGAAATGAACGCGGACTGGTTCGAATTGGACTGCACGCTCAGTAGGGACGGGCATGTCGTCGTGATCCACGACGACACGCTCGACCGCACCACGAACGGCGAGGGCCCCGTCCGTGACCGGACCCTCGCTGAATTGAAACAACTCGACGCGGGCTCATGGAAAGATCCCCGGTTTGCCGGCGAACGCCTGCCCTTGCTTGTGGAGGCGCTCGAATTGGCCCGCGAACGCCGCATCGGCGTTTATATCGAAATCAAAAACGCGCAAGACGATTCGGCGCTCATGACGGACATCATGAAAATGGCCGGCGATCGAAAGCGAATGACACCGGAAATGAAACGCGCGATGCATCGCATGATCGAAAATAGCGGCACCCGGAATCTGGAACTTACGCGCAAGGTCGTCGCAATCGTTCGCGAACACCGCATGGCCCGCCAGGTCGTCATCCAATCCTTCTCGCCGATCGTCTGCGCCATCGCCCGCCACGAAGCCCCGCGCATCCGCGTCGAAATGCTGGCCCTCAAGGACAAGGACAATCCGCAACGCTGGCCGAGTTACCTGAAATGGCGAAACTGGCTTGATGTTGCCGGCTTCAACTCCAACCTCGATTCGCTCGACGAGGCCGGCGTCCGCCAATGCCGCGCCGAAGGCCGGACAGTCGCCATCTGGACCGTGGACGACCCGGACGTGATGCGCCGGATTGCCGCCTGGAACATCAACCGCATCATCACCAACAAACCCGATGTCTGCCTTCAAACCCTGCAAGAAATAGGAAAACGATAGCAGGCCCAAAAATCGCCGATTCTTGCCCCGGGGATCTATCAGGCCAAAACAAGGCGCCATTCAAATTCAAACAATTTTTTCCACGGGAAACAACGAAGCCCGTTCAAGCCGGTAGATTTTGAGAGGCAAGAGCCGGTTGCGCTGTAGATTGTGGAATCTGTCCGATGGCGCGGTCCGGTCCTCTCGATTGGATTCACGAGGGATTGGAATAGCAGCCCGTGGTAAAAGTCTGATTTCCGACCGGCGGATTTCATGGTTCAAGCCGCCTGCGCCCAGTCACGTGCGTCAAGTTCTGCAATCACTGCTGTCCAAATTAGGACGGACTTGAGTTCACGACCCGCATAGAATAAGGGCTTTCTTCGGTCAAATCACGTTTTTGCGGTTGAGGTTGCCTGTGTTTATGGTGACGTGCCTGTCCAGATTAGACCAGAGACAACGTAAGTTGTTCTGGGAGTGGAGTTATCGGGGGTGTATTGAAGGGGTCTTGGAGCCAATCGAGCAAGTCGCGATAGGTGAAGAGGTTGAGACGGAGCATGGAGGCCAGATTGGAAAGCGACCAGTTGGCTTTGGATAGGTGATGGAGCCACTTGACGAGGAGCAGGGCAATCAAGGCTGTCCAAATCTGGATGCGCAGGGCGTTTTCGCTGACGCCGACGAAGGTCTTCACCTTGAGATTTTGCTTGAGCGCTTTGAAGAACAGTTCGATCTGCCAGCGTTCACGGTAGATTTCCGCGACGGTGGTCGCGCCGAATTCGAGGTGATTGGTCAACAGGACGATCTCGCGCTGGTTTTCCGCATCCCATACGACAATGCGGCGCAGGGGGATCGGGCACGGCGATTCGGCGTCGATGCCGGGAATCCGGATGATGTCATCGGCGAGGATGTTGCGATGGTGCGGCACGGGTCGGTGTTCAATGACTTCGTAGACGGTGTTTTCCTTCATGCGCGTCACAAAGAACACCTCTTGGGCAATCCAGGCGGCGAACTGCCGGAAATGGTTATACGCGCGATCCATCACGATGATGGAACCGGGGGCCAGACGCAGCAGGTGCAGGATTTTGGAATCGTGGCGTTTGGCCTCCGTGATCAGGACGTACGACGGCATGTAATCGTCATGGTCGAGCAGCACGTGCGCTTTCACCCCGCCCTTGGCGCGGCGGAACTTCGCCCACGGGAACAGCGCCAGACACAACGATATCGTAGTCGAGTCCAACGAAAGCAGCTTGTTCTTGAACCGAAACTTGTGTTGGCGCGGTCCCAGTTGCTGGCGTTGTCGGAAACGGCCCGCCAGGCTCCAGAACAGGTCCTCGTACAGCGCTGCCGGCCGATGTTGATTGGCGTAGGACAGCGTCGATTTGTTGGGGCGTCCTTCACGCCCAAGTGCACCAGCTTGCCCAGGCAACAGGCCAGCCCATTGCAGATCTCGCGCAACGAATCGACGCGGCCCAACTGGCAGAACAGCATGCTGACGAACTGGGTCCAACACGTGAAGCCCCGCGCGTGACGTTCCCCGTTGTGTTTCTTGGCCAGTGCGGCAAATTCCGTACGTGGAATTTGTTCCAAGAGTTGACTAAACAGACTCGCACTCTTTACCATCGAACTACCCTCCTTGTCGGTGTTGAGAATCGGTTGTGTGCATACCCGATTGTTCAACGCCACAGGAGGGTGCGTCAAGACGCTCGTTTCAGAAAGCTAATTTGGACAAGAGTGGTTCACGACCATGACCTCCACGCGGCGGCCCCGGAAGGTTCGGCTCAGGATCGCGCCCGGCATGGGAACGCGCGGGTCGTGGCGGAAAGCAGCCAAATCGCCTGCCCCGACAACCGGGGCCGGACCGGCAAACTGCCCGGCCATCTCCCGCGGGGGCGTATGCGGAGGTCGGCGGCGTTGGCCAATTCTTCGGCTCTCCGGCGCGCGCGTTCGGTGAGGTCGCCTTCCGCATGGGCCTGGAGCCGCCATGCAATGCGTTTCCAGAGGAAGGTCCGGCACCACGAACGCGGCTCCTCGCCGAATGCGTCCCGTTAGAGGACCGCCTTGCGGCGGGGATGCCACCGCAGTTCCAGCGGTCGGTTGCCCTTGAGCACGATGACGGTTTGCGGATCGGTCCGGCAGGCGATGACGGCGGTGATCTGACCCCGACAGCGTCGGAGCCGGGCTTTGAACCGCTCGATATCCATGGCCCCGTCCCAGGCGGCGTTCGCGGCCAGGCGGAAAAGAATCTCGCTGTCCACCTCGGCGAAGCGCCGCATCTTCCAGCGCCGGAACAGGTAGTCGGCGTTGTAGATGGTGCCATTGTGGGTGCCGATCACCTCCCCGGCGCGGATCGGGTGGTTGTTGCTGTTGACCCGCTCGTCCCCTCGGGTGCGCCAACGGGTGTGCCCGAGCAGGAGCGCGGCGCGGTTGTCCATAGAGGCAAGGAGTTCGGCGAAGGCCTTGTCCGTGACGAACCGCTCGGCCGTCACCGGCCGCTTGAAGAGCCGGTGTCCACCGTCGGTGTCGAGCCTTGCCGCGCCGGTGGCGTGTGGTCCGCGCTCCTCTCTCAATACAAGCAGGCGGGTGAAGAGCCAGGCGAGATACTCCCGCTCCTCGGCGCGCCGCCGCTTATTTCCGAAGATGACTCCCGCGAGCCCGCACATCAGGATTTCCCTCCCTGCGGATCGACGATGAACCCGCGGAAGACGCCCTCGGCGTATTCCTTCGGATGCTCCTCGATCCAGCGCGCAGCGTCCGGATATCCAAGCTCTCCGGCAAGACGGGCAACGACCGGCCGGTCGAGCATGTTGGTCAGTCCCGAGAGCCGGACCGCGTCGATGCCCTGCCAGACCAAGGCGGGAATGGCTATCCGTGCCGGTTTGTCGTCCTGCACCTCGGCAAGGCCGTGTTTGATCAGGGCATCCAGGAAGGATGCGGCCTTTTCCTCCGGCGTATCGCCCTGGATCGTAAGATCGACACCGGCGAGTATCTTGGCGTTGCGCAGGACCATGTCGATGTAGTCCTCGAGGTCCCGCTGGTCGGAAAAGAGCGTGGCTCCTTTCATGGCCAAGACCACGTCGGTCACCGTCGCCCCGGTGAAGATTTCGCCGTCGCCTTCCAGCGGCTGCCCATTGAGGGCGGTGTTTCGAATCAGCACTCTCATGACGCGCCTCCTTGCGTCCCGCCGGTCTCGTCCCCCAAAAACGCCGGAGGCTGGGTTTCGGGCCCGGCCTCCGTGAAGGGTTCCGCCTTGTCGGCGGGTTGTTCATTTGGTTTCACCCTGCCGCGTTTGAATGCCGAATCCCCTGGCAGGGCGGCGATCAGATGCTTGCGCGCGGTCTTGAACTCGTCGCCGATCAGCCCCAGGTGAAGCAAGAAGACCCGGAAATCATACTTGGCGCTCTCCGTCCGGAACTCCCGTTTCCTGCTCGACGCCGCGCGCCCGTTCAGTTCCTTCGCCGCCAGCGCCAGCACGAATTGGACATACGCTTTTATCTTGCCCGCGTGGAGCGTACCCTCGAACCACCGGTTATGCTGAGCTCAGCATAACCGCTGTTATGCGCAGCGAATAGTTATGCGGAGTTGGGATGGGCGGTGCGCGTGCGGGACAGTGTTTCATGGCTTGAGCACTCCGCATAATTATGGTTGGCGTAGCGAGGCGATGAGTTTGTCCGGGGGACGGAACTTGCCGCGCTTGAGTTCGGGTGGGGTCATCGCCTCAAGCACTTCGAGGCGTTCGGTGGGGTTCCGAGAGGGCCTGGAGACGCCATGCAATGCGCTTCCAAAGGAATGTCCGGTGGCGCGACCGCGGCTCCTCGTTAAAGACTTCCCGGTAACGCCGTTGAAGTTCCGCCACGCCGGCATCCCGCAATCTTCGTATCTCCTCGTGTACGTCTCGGTTCATGCTCAGTTTTCTCCGTAGTTCCTACTCTCTGTTTCCCTGTGCGGGCGTGACCATGAATGCTTCTTTCCCCTCCGGAAATCCAGTCATTTCTTCGGCCTTCGCACATGCGCCGACGCCTTTGTTGACAGGGCCTTTGCGCATGCGGAGAAGCCCTGCGGCAAGGATAGCGGCCACTTCGTTCAGGCGCTCGTCGGGCGTCATTTCCGCAGGGTCTCGGTAGGTATTCATCACTCGTCTCCGGGTTGTCGGCAAGACCGTCTGATGATATCTACCGGAACGATTTATGTGATGTGATTCGGTCTGGGGCGAGCGGAAGCAACGGTTGCGTTAACAAAATGGGGGTTGGCAACCAGAGAGTCAGAGATTTCGTGCCGGAAAACTCTGGTTCAACGGTCGTAACCCGGTAGGGAACAGCCGACCTGCTGGTTAATATGGAGAGTAGAGATCGGGAGAGGATGAGGGCGAGATCGCAAGAAAGCCCGTGAGTATTGGCCGAAAACGACGACGCCCCAGAGAGGGACACTCTCCGGGGCGTTGCGTCAACAAATCAACCGCGAAAATCACGCGGGAAATAATTGGCTCCCCAGAGGCAACCGTATTCATGAGCATCCATCGAGAGCAGCTGAGAATAGACATCGCTTGGCATCGACTGTTCGCAACCGACTCTGGAGAACGTGTCCGCTGAAGAGGCGGGTGCGTATCTGGTCCAAGTGAGCGATGCCAACACTGGTACGCTTGAATCTTCGACCGAATTTTCGTGACTTGGGGAATCCCGGCTACAGGCCTTGTCGGCTTGGCTTTCTTGGTGCTGTCCGCAATCGGAGGCGGCGCAGCGTACATCCGCCGCAGACGATAGGCCAGGAAAAAGACTTCGGTGGGCAGTCGGGTATTCTCACTGCCCCAGTCTGAGATTTTCGTTCACGTTGCTCAGCAGTTGATTGAGCTCCTGGACCACCTCCTTGTTTGGCGGGGTTTGACCGTCGCCGAACTCGATCTGGACGCGGATTGTCAGGGGCACATTGGCCTTGTTCTTCACTTCGAGTATCTGCGGGATGACATCGCCGAGGTCCTGTACTTCGGAGGGCGTCAACTCGCCTCGTGCAACGAGAACCTTCGGGCTTGGAACTCCACCAAAGCCGCCACCAGATCCCGGCCCTCCGCCCGCGCCCGCCCCCGTGGATACTCTGAGTCTTACCGTTTGGGCGGACGGGAATTCGCACGGCCATGACCCCGACATGGGGTCGAGTTGCGTGAACCGAGCGTTAAGGGACGCCGATATCACGTCGCTCACCGTTTTCCATGGCAGTGTCTGCCCGAACTTCTGGGAGAGGGCGGTTGCTATGGAAAGGCCCGTAGCCGCGTCGTCGGCCCAAGCTTGTGGCAGATTCTCGGGCAGAATCTCCGCCGCCGCTATCAGGTCCGGCGCCTTCTGTATTTTGGCCTGCGGGGTGAGAATGCCCGCAGGAATCGGCTCGGCCAGAATGCTCGCCGGGCCATTCGTAAGCCACAGCAGGCCGGACTCCACGGCCCTTGCTATCGAGGTCCTGACCACTTCTTCTGACGCCTTGGGTATCGCTTGTGGCTCCATGTAGCCGTCGCGCTGGATTTGGACAACATTGCTGCCGCCGAAGTACACAAACACGTCCTGGACCGCGATAGCGTCACCCTTCCAGAGGTCCGGCAGTCGGTCAGGTTCGAGCAGCCTGGGAACGATTTCCTGCAGCTCTGCCGCCTCAGCCAGAACGAGTTCGAGCGCAGGGTCGTTGGTTGCGGCTTCGTCAGGGCGCGAATACCACCACGTGCGTGCCGACCCATCGGGCCGCGTCAAACGCAGCACGAACGCCCCTGATTCGCATCCCTCCACCAGCGTGTCGATGATGGCCTGCGCCTTGAGCATCTTCGGCAAGTGCGGCAACTGCGCAAAGGCACCGGACAAGTCCTTGACTCGCCGGCTCGTCTCGTTTGCGCGCCACAGGTCATACGGTCCTCCTGGCAGCAGTGCCTCCGCGGAGATGGACGAATCCTGCACACGGGAACGCGGGTCGTTCTTGATGATGGTGAAGTGGGACTCGTCAATCACATTGATCTTGAACGCCTGGGCGTCGTTCTTGTCCGATACGGTCACGACGATACAGTAGGCTTGCCGAATCGTGTCGGGAATGCGGCCCTTCGACTTGTCAAGGTTAATGGTGAGGGTTTGCATGCGGGCAACATCTACGTTGCCGTCCTTCTGCTGGTCCTTGAGGTCCGCGGCGACTTGCTCCCACGCCAGGTAGTCACGGACACTCGCAAGGGCGACCTCAAGGCCATCTCGCGATGGCGCCAGCATAATCAGGGAGTTCCTGTAGACACGCGGCTTCTCCGCCCCGGTCGTTTCATCGAGATACCGCTTGGCTTCGGCACTGGGTTTCCCGGAGTCACTCGCACAATTCGGTCCCAGAATGGCGTAGTGAAAGAGTCCGTCGTCTTCGATGTCGCGAGGCCGCGTCGGCAACGTATGCACGCGCACGCCAACGGCGTTGGCGCCCGCGGAGAGACTCTTGACCTTCCCGATCTCGTCCAGCAGGCGCGCACGAACTACGTCATCAGAGACGCGGCTCGCCGCGACGGCATGCATCTGGGTGAGGTTTGGCCGGTTGCCCAAACGCCAAGTGCCTGGCAACTGGTCTTCGTCCGCTGCCGTGTATTGATCATCCAGCCAGAAGCTCACCTGCGCCCACCGCAGCAGCCCCTTCTCAAGTTCTATCCTGTCCGACCGAGCAGCGGCAATCAGAACCGTCAGGTCCCGCGTCCGCGCGTTCTGGCCAATCGGCTGCGAGTGAAGGAACGTCGCGATGATGGCCTGTTCGACTTCACGGAAACGTAGCCCCACTGAATCGCGCTGGATATCACGCGCGCGCACCAGTTCGCCTTCAAGAATGCCGGTCCAGGCCTGTCGCTTGCCCTCGTGTTCTTCCGTGTCCGCGACCGTGACCAGTTCGCGCATCGCCTCGGACAAACCTTCCTTACCGGGGCGAGGCAGGAAGACTGCGGGTCCGACCAATGGGCCGGTGTCCCATTGCACCGCCTCCCGAAGCGCCAGTGCGAAGGTGCGTAGCACGCCGCGCGTGCGTTGAAAGCCGTCCAATTGGGTCCATTTCGTATAGAACACCTCGGTCAGGTCAGGATGGAACGGATAGCTGCGAAGGAAACGTTCTTCGGCATCCGCCCCCTGTTTTCGGGTCTGTTCATCAAGGTCGCAAATACCCTTTAACGCCGCTTGGACGTGAGGGCGGAAAGCGTCGCGGTCCTTGATGGACTGCGGTGTGAAGAAACGGCGCCGCAGCACTTCCGCCACGTCTTCCTTCACGACCGGCTCTACGGCCTCCTCGCGCTGACGCTGGAAGATGTCATAGAGTTCACTCTGAAGTTGGCGTCCGGAGGAGTCGCTCTTCGTGGGATCACTTGCCAGCAGTGAGGCGACGACGCAGCAACGGTCCACTTTCGTCGCGGCCTGGGTAAGGTACTGGAAGAAGTTGACCATGCGGTCCTTCCAACCGCGATCAAGGTCCACCATCGAGCGCACGTACATCAGTACCTCGTCTATGAGGACCAATACGCCGAGACCTTGCTTGACCGGAATCTCCAGCAGATCGATGAGGACATTCTCAGCGGGCGGAGATTTCCGCTCTTCCGCTTTGCCGTCCGCGTGCATCAGTTTGAGACCGTCATCACCCGCAATCTGATAGGCCAAGACGCTCCACGGCTTGTGCAAACGGCGAATTTCGCCTGAAAAGCTTCGGACATCCATTCCCGTCTCGGGGTCCAACTTGTCGAAGCACATTCCGACCACGCAGGCTTTCGGCGGTTCCTGACCGATGGCCTGGCGGAACTCCGCTACAGCGGGAAGATCGGGCAGTGTGGCGGGGTCGCTAACGAGGTGTCGCAAGGTAATCAGCGTATGCGTTTTCCCGCCGCCGTAGGTGAGTTCCAACTGGCGCACGGCCTTGTCGTTCTTCCCGGCCACGCGGAGCGCCACATCGCGCACAAGTTGGCGCAGATTGTATGTGGGGAAGGTCAACGCAAAGAACTGCTCCGGGTCCTCATAGACCGGGCGCTTCCCACTCTGCATCAGGACTTCATAGAGGTCGGCGGCGAACATGTGCAGCGGGAGTTCGCCCGATTTGAGGTCGTCGCGCAGTGTCACAACCTCATGCCAGCTCTTCCAGGGAGTCTTCGCCATTTTCTATTCCTTTTCCTCTTCGCTCGTCGGAGAAACCTCGTCGAACGGTGGTTCGGCATTCGGAAATTCTTTCATCAGTTCCCCAATTGAAAGACGTGAATTGAAGAACTCTTTCGCAGACATACACAAGCACTTGACCTGCTCTTCGCAACCAAGCGAAAGCAGATTTCCGATCTTCTCCAATTCTTCATCGGCTTTCGCGTGATGACCGATTACAGCTAGCAAGCGCCTTTGGCGGTCTCCCTTCAGTGCTTGCCCAAGTATCCCGTTTACGTGCTCATCGGCAAAGCCATAACCTACAGTAATGATCAGTCGGGCGGTGCTGAGGGTCCACCGACGTAGCTCGTATGCAAAGAACAGGAAGGGGTCAACATACTGAAGCTTGTAGGTCGTGCCGAAGATTATCTCAAGGTTGTCGACATTGATCCGCGACACGCTGTCTCGAAAGGTAACCTTGCCGGAGTCGTCACGTTCCCAGTCAATAGAACCGTGCATCTTGTAGAGATAGATGTCCGCGGTCTGATCCGGCGACGGATCGAACACCCGCCAGTCCCAAGTCTTCTCCTCGCTGAACCCCCGCTCGACCGTTACGTCTGTGCAAGCCTTCTCTACGCAGAGGTCGTAATTGAGCGTGAAAATGCGTAGCGGGTGCTCGTATTCTCGTTGGAACTCACAGAGTTTTCCGTAGTACGAGGCCTTTTCATTATAGTCGAGTTGGACCCATTCATCTCGCAGCCTTTGAACGATAAGTTTTCGGAAGGTCCCCAGCTTTTCTAAGCCGTTCCCAGCCACTTCTGGCAGCTTCGGCGCCCACGATCCGATGAATGGGTAAAGTGGGTGCTCATCGCCTTTTCGGAGGTCGTCAAGTGTGGCGACCAGGCGCTCGATGTTGAATCCACCGCCAGATCGCCCCTTGATTCCATCGGCGAATATGATCGCACTCTTTACATAGTTGTAGAGGTTGGTGAAGTCCGCCCATTCCTTGCCTTCACCAAGCAATTGCTCGAGTTTATTCACCATCCCGCACGAATGAGGGATGCCCGCGTCAACACTTGCGCCCGCGCCGAGCAGGATGACAATTTCGTCCTTCTTGAAGACCATACTCATAAGCGTTCTCCAGGCATCAGAGAAACCATGGGGGCAAATCCTCCACATCAAGCTCAGCGAACCCCAGTTGGTCAAAGTGTCCGATATAGTCGGAGATCAACTTAGCGTAATAGACAGAAACGGGAAGTGACTTCGCGTTGAATCCGCGCCAGTTGGCACCAGAAAGATTGACCGCGTCCTGCAAGAATCCGGCCTCCTCCTCCCGGTTCAATCCGCCGACAGGGTACGTAAACTCGATATGCATTGGTTTCGCAATCCGCCGCTTGACCGTCGGATTGTGATACTGCAATCCTTCAAACCAAACAAGATACTCGCCCCTGCCAAGTCTCACATAGGTGCTCTCGTAAGGTACTCGACTATTGTTCCACAGGGCAAATCCCATGAACTTGTTGTGCTCGTTGAACTTCATGACGACAAACTGCTTCGACCCGCCGTCGCGGGTTTGAAACCGATCCAGGGCAGCGTGAACCTGGTTCATCTCGTCCTTTCTCAACGAGAATGGAGTATGGACAACAAACGTGTCGTAGTCCTGGCAGTGTGTACTGATGACCCCGTCGATGCCATTCATAAGCTCCTGTAGATACGCATCACGATCGTCGCTTCTCGCGAGAACCCGGATTGTCTCGTATAGTCCGCTCGAATCAGTAAGCACGGAATAGGCGAAGTAGCGGGTGATCCGACCTTCGGCATTGCGCCGGTGAGATTGTCCGACTCCAATGATCAGGCACTTGGCGTGGCGTGGTTCCACTTTCCAAGGCTTACCGCCGAGTTTGCCAAACATCGCAAGAGCGATATTGCTTACGGACCACTTGAAAGCATTGCTGTCCGATAGCTTCGCGATGCTCACGAACTGCGTTGGCAGCTTGTGCTTCAAGAAGCAATGCTTCGCCATGTAATATCTGTCTTCGGAATCTGCGTCATGGTCCTGTCGACTCCAGGGGAAAACAACGACAGGAAGCAGTGGCTTTCCGGCTGCCTGGGATAGGGCACTCCGAATGGAAGGCTCCAAGCCTTCGGATGTGAAGTTGTCCACGGCAATGCCCAGAACGTCTTCTCGCGCTAGGTCGAGCGAGAACATCTTGCTCATGCCGGGAAAGGTCTGGAATCGCTGGCCCTTCAAGGCGTAGTAAAGATCATAGGCGAGCGACTTGTCTTCAGGGCGGTACATAAAGCACACCACTGGAGATCCCGCCGGACGCTCATAAGGACCATGCGATTTGAGTCCCATGAACTGTGACTTGGATGACCTTTCCTCTGCCAGGACGTACGTCTTCGCCTCCAATTGCGCAGTCTGAAGAGCGAGGGGCGGCCAATTCAGGTTGAGCGTCCGGCCATTGGTGAGTTGCACTGGAAACAAGCGCCCCATGTACCTCTGCCGGAACTCTTCGCACTTCAAGTAGTGATCGGCATAGAAATCCTTGTTCTCCCGGCCATCCTGACCCAAGCTCAGACTACGTTGCAGTATCTCGCGGTTCACCGTCTCCGAGTTTGAACTGAAGTGAAAGCCGATCAGGAATCCAAAACGTCGCTCGGCCTGCAGGTAATAAGGCTCAAGCCATACGTTGTCCGTTCCAAGAGCATCACAGTAGAGCGGGAAGTCAATCCGTGACCTGAATCTCTGCCCTTCGAACGCGAATTCAGAGGCGTCAAGAACATTGCGGCATCGTTCGAGCAGGCATAGATAGAGATAGTGAAGCGAGAGATAATTGTTAGCCGACAGCCCACATTCAAACTGCTCGTAACCCGCAATGGGTGCGAAAGACACGTTGTACTGTTCGTATTCGGACTCTTGCTCCCCAATTGTGACAGGGAGTCGATACCTCTTGATCTGCATGTCGTCGCTTGCTGGGATGGCCTGGGCCGAATCGCAGGCCTGACGGTACGCCATAACCGTGAAATCCTGTGGGTCGCACGGCAAGAAATTGAGCGTGATCATCTGTGACTGTCTTTCATCCCTCGGCTGATTCATCTATCTAACCTCAGTTTCTTGGGAATGTCTGTCATCCTGTCAGTCCTCGGATGTGGAGGGTAATTCTGTTTGCCCATCATCTCGTATTGCGCCCTTTGCTTGTATATGATTGCTCAGGCTTTCCAGAAGCGAGCGTTCCTCGCTACCGGTATCCGAGAGTTCTATCAGGGACTGGACGAGCCGCTTGAACAGTTCCTGGCGGCGCAGGCCGTTATCGTCCAGGTAATCGTCTACCTTATGCACATCTCCGGCGCGCCACAGGTGCATGATCCGGTGAACGCGGTCGATCAACGGAATGGGGCGGCCAGTCGGCGCCTCATAACCCATCGAACGGCGCTTGCGTTGCGCCCAGGTCCTAAGTTTGATCTTGCTACCGGAATCGCCATTGTCCTCAACTTCAGAATCCGCGTCGGGATCAGGCTCCTCTTCGTCCTCATCTGTGGCCGCGCTGCCGGTATGCGACACCAAGTCCCAGACCGACTCGAGGTCGCGGTCCGCCAAGCCGCAGGCAGTAGCATACAGGATGCAGGCGCCTGCGGGTGCCTCATCGAGACCGAAATCGTGCCGATGGAGCAGGTAGTAGGCCGTCGGCGCGTCCATGCGGTCCGCAGCCGCCATGTCGGAATCGTCTGCCTTGCCCGTTAGCACTTGGCCGACCACGAAGTCCACCACCATGCGGCGGACGATGGACAAGAACTCACCAACCGCCATGACCTCCCTGGGAGCGTTCGCCTTCTTGACAACAGGGTGCTTGCTGTAGGCCTCCAGCGCCGGACCGGTCGCCGCCCAAACGAAGTCTGGTCCCCGGATTCCCGCGTCCCAGTATTCATGGAGGCGCTCCGTGATGTTGGTCCGCATTTCTTCGAGAACCTTGTTATCCCAACCGGGGCCGCCGGAAAGCCGCTTCTTGCAGACAAGCCACACTGATGAGGAAAGCGCGGCGGAATTCATCCCCCGCATCCGGTTCCCCATTTCGGTTTGGATGGGCCAACTCCCATCTACAATGAAACCTGCCTTTATGATGGCGGAAACAAGTGTCTCCCAAGCATTGGGATGCTTGTGGGCGAACACGATCACGAGCCGTCCGTCATCCTGGAGACTCTTCTCGCAAGCAATGAACGCACGAGCCATACCATCTTCGTAGGTTTGCTTGGACGCTCGCGCATCTCCACCGTGACGACTATCGTCATCGATCAGTTCACCGTCGTTCTCTTCATGATTCCATTTCGGAGAGGCATCCGCTTTCAGCCATCCTTCCCCTTCCAAAGGCGTATCGCAGACGAGTCGCTTTATCCAAACATAGAAGTAGTCCATGCAATCGGAGTACGGGATTGCATCGTAATAGGGCGGGTCAGTGACAACGGCATCGAGGCGAACATCTCCTGCCTGCGTCGCGGACCGCCGCACGACGGAGACATCGGGTGAAGCTTTGAACGCCTCCAAGGCGGTTTCGATATATCGTGCTATCCAGTCGAGCTGTGCAGAGACGGAACCGCCAACTTCGTTTATGGTTGCAAGCTCCGCAGCATCCCAGGTTATGGGCAGGGCAAAACGAGCAAAGGTATGGCCGATCTTTTCTCCTGAGTTGTGCCACGTACAGACCATTGAACTATAGTCGGCGGTCTTGTCGAACAGGATGACCAAGAAGGCCGCAACGGCGTCACGCCATTCCGGCGGGAGACAGGGATCGTTTGAGGTGGCGACTTGGCGTACTTTTTTGACTAGCGTCCCCATCGCCAGTAATTGTCGAGAGGTGAACAGATCTCTCCATCGCATCAATCCATAGCCTTGAATTGAAAATGCTCTTGCAGCGCCACGACCGCCCCCTGCGGGGGTTGTTTCGTTTGGGATACCGTATGGGATGTCAGCGAAAACGCCCTCCAGTTCATCTGTGGTCTTGGCTGCACACTCCAACTCATATTGAGTCGGTAATCGGTATTCCTTGGTGGTTTGACTTTCTGTTACGACAGCCGTCGCAATGGTGCCCAACCGCCCCGCCTTGCCCTCGATTCGAATGTCTTCCATCGTCATGATGGTTCCGCAGCAGGGACATTGGGTGCCTGCGCGCGACATGGTGCCCGCTCCCAACCGCTTATCGTGTTCCCTCTTCTGTGCCGCATTTCCTCCTTGCGAGGGTACGTTTGCTTGCACGCCAAACTCGACTCCGGTCATTTCGGCGTTTGGTTTCATCGTGAGTAGAACGCGTTTTCGGTCGTTCCTACAGAGCCAGCGCGTCTTGAGCAGTGGCACCGTAGCCCGGCAGTTCTTGCACTTCACTGTGCGCGCCCAAAGATAAGCTACGGTAGGCTTGGCAATCCATCGGGGATTCTTCTTGTCTCTTAGATACTCTTCCGAGAAATCCGAATTCAGTGCATCTATGTCCGGTGTGCCGTCTTCCTTGATCGGCACGAGGCGCATAGACTGCTTTTCGTAGGGCTTGGGGTGTTTTAGATCAAGCGGTTCGAAATCGGCGTAGGTCGGATAGAAAGGTGCCAACTCCTTGCGGGCCTCGTTCAGCACCCAGCGACCCCATGCACGGACATGCCAAGCGAGGTCGGCTTTGGGCACGCGTCCTGAATCCCGTTTGTCCTTGAGAAAGAGGTCGTTCTGAAAGTCCTGCTCCTGTTTCTTTGTACGCTTTGTTCTGCCCACAAGGTGGGGATGCGCTTTGTAGAAACCACTCATGAACTCCTCATCTTCGAGGATAAATTCGGGCAGTGGGAGAGTCTTTCCGGCAAGTTTCTGCGGATACTCGAGAGTACACTTCAGGATGAACCAAGCGACCGGGTTGATGTCTACCGCGGCGGCCTCGCAGCCCAGACGCATGGCCTCGAGGGGAATCGCACCTCCCCCCGCGAAGGGGTCCAACACGCGCGGCATACGCCCGCCATAGGCCCTTTTGATCTGTTCCCGGAACCAGGCCAATTCCTTTTCCCGGTGCTGAGCCTGCGTACGGTACACTTCGATGGCCTTCCGCCCACCGGACTTGGGTTCCGTGCCCAGCCAACCCAGCACGCCGCCCTCGACTTCCTCTCGTATACGTTCGACCACGCTGCCATTCGGCATCTTCTTGCGCTCGGTTTTCTCAACGACCTTGCCGCCGATGCGCTCGCACAGATTCTGCCGCTCCTCCGGCGTACCCGGGTCCGGGAGAAGCGTGGCAAGCAACGCCGCCCGGCACGCCGCCAACGGCCGCCGCGCCGGCCAGATATGCAGCGTCGAGATGTGTCCATGGCGCACGTTCTTCTCATGCACCGACGTCAGCGACGCCTGCTTCAGCGGGAACGCGCGCTCAATTAATCGTGGTTTATCGGTCATTCCTTAGAAACTCCATGATGCGCCATCAATCGACATCTACACGCTTCTTGATACGCGTCTTCGAAATGCTTGGCCAATGGGCGGTCTACTTCATTATGTTCGGAGAGAACAGTTGGCATCTCGCCATCGGAAAGGTGATTGTTGTAAATAAGCCAACTCAGCATGTGAGGGGTAGTTTGCGTCGGTGAGTCCTGTAGTACCTGGCACCCCAACTTGCGAGCTTTCTGATCGTCGGTCATGAATGCTTGACGCGTTTTCATTGCGAACGCGATCGAGGCGAGTTCACCCTTCCCTAGATTTTTGCGTCTTTGCAGGATTTCGACCGTCTGGAGATCTTCAATGTCCAGCGGATATGTCTGAAAATCCTGCCCATTTCGGCGCGCATTGCTAAGTCGCTCGCGCAAGATTCTGTCGGAATCATTGCCAGACCGCCTCGGTTTCAAGAGGCACTCGTAAACGACAAAACCCGTGCAAATGTAGCAGACACCTGCGGTCTTAGACCTTCGGTAAAGCGTAGACGATGAGAGCACGTTCCAGACAGAGCAAGTATCGGCCACGTTGTAGAGATGGAATCTGGACGGGTCAATGGCCATGGTCTAGTTTCCTTCCGTACAGATCACATAGGCCATCCAAACCCGTTTCATCGACCAAGAGCATCTCAGAAAGACGACCACGTGTCACGACGGCTTCTTCATACGCTTTGATGCAGAGCGCCACGTAGTCATCCGACAACCCCTTTTGCAGCATGGCTGCCTTTCTCGCTCGACTCTTCTCAGAAAGTTCTACAGGTAGTTCGGGATCGCTTTTTTCGTCTTGGGGAATCCTCAGAACTTTATATGCAGAAACGTCAGCGTCTGTGATTAGACCAGCGTCGCGAAGCGCATAAGTAAGTGCCTCTGGATTGACCATCAGATTACGCGCGTATTCAAGGATTTTGCGGTCATCCCATTGCCGGGCGTCTGGAATTCTGGTGAGGAACTCAGGAGGCATAAGAAACTGCGAAGCAAAGGTATTGGCACGAACCTCTGATAGATCCTGCCTGTCCCATCTTGTGAACGAGACGATGACATCTTTGTCGTAGTCGAGGATTGCGTGTGCAACTTCATGGGCGGCACTGAAGCGTTGCCGAAAAACATCCTCGCTGTAATTGACGAGCACACAGTGTCCGGCGACAGGATGGCGCACGTATATTCCAGAGATCGTGCTTTGACCAATCTGACGGCGAAACACGTGGAGGCCTAATCGCCGAAAATCTCGATAGATGTTGGTTGGGACGGCATGGGGCGCATAGTTCAGGAACTGCCGCAAGGCTGCTGCAGCCTGCTGACCATGCGCCTTAAAGTATGTCCCTGATTTTACGAACGTGAAGGGCTGAACCTGGGGCGTTTCTGAAAGGGCGCGAAGAAGGAATTCTTGGCACTCACATAGGAACAAGAACTCCTGAATACCCCATCGGTCTTCGCGAGTCAAAACGTCTCCATGGGAGCGAAATAGTTCTTCGGTCTGCTCAAAGGGGGCAAGACGCTCATTCGAAATGAAGAACTTGTAGTCGCACTTGAAGAAGTCTGCGATTATCAGTACTTCATCACCTGTCGGGGTCGCTTTCGAACTCGTAATATCTTCAAACCGTTCTACAGAAATTCCGGTTTGCTCGGCCAGTTCACGCGGTGATACCTGGAACTGGGAGCAGTATCGCTTCACCTTGTCCGAAAACATGTCAAGGTCGATTGCCATGAATACCCCGTATCCTGCGAGCAATGTCCCCGCGCCACGTTATTTTCATGAGTGCGCCCCGATCTCTGCCAAGAATTTCTTGCCTGATTCGGCTGCAGGGCACTGCGGCCCAAGCTCATGGATGAATTGAGACGTAATCGTACTTGCGGTGCCCGCAAAAGTCCGGCGCGTTCGTGCCCTCATCTTGAATGCCGTGGCGGCGGGCAATCCGGTCACTGACGAAAGCACAAGTGTTTGCCTCGTCCGAGTTATGGCGACGTAGAAGAGGCGTCGCTGTTCTTCGACCGAGAGTTGCTGTTCCTGTTGGGATGCATCGGTATCAATGTGCGGTATGAGGCCTTGCAGACACCCGCAGACCACGACGAGGTCGGCGGTTAACCCTTTCGATTTATGAAGACTCATGACGCGCACGTAGTCGACGTCCGTCGGCATTTCTGGTTGAGACACAAAGCGCCTGATAGTGTCTACGAGTTTTTGCGGTCCGAAGTCATCTTCCTCAATGCCACCGGCGATATCCGCGAGCGGAGCCGCCCAATCTTCCGCTGCAGGAAGCACAGCGTCAACCAATGCTTGCCCCGTGAGACTGTCAAGTTTCGCCAGCAGTGCTTGTAGCACCCGGAATCGGTCTACGATATGCCCCGTGTGCGCGAGCTTCAGCGTGCCGCCAGCGAGTTTCTCCAGCGCATCCCACGGACTGTCGCCTTTCGATTCGCAGTGTTCCCGGAGCTGTGCCCAGGCGCCATCCGCCAGCGTATTGCTGCCAAAGCCGCACCAGCAGCGGAGTGCGACGCGATCATCGCGATTCGCCAAGAGCATCAACAAAACCAGGGCCTGTTGCGCTTGAGACTCGCTAAGCTTCTTGGGATCTCCGTCAAGCAGTTGCTCGCTGAAGAAACTGTGGGCGGGTACGCCCTGTGCGTTAAGCTCGTCACGCACCAGATATCCGAATTCCCGGCGCGGCGCCAGAATGAGCACGCTACCCGGTTCGACATCTCCGGAATCGATGCGATTCTTGATGAAGGTGGCAATCCCGCGCGCCTCGGCATTCATGGATTTCCATTGGACAACATGAATCTCGCCCATTGGATTGTCCGATGAGGGCTGCAGTTGACGGTTGCTACGTATTGTGTTGTTCGCGATTAAGGCGTTTGCCATCGCGACAACCGTCTGAGGGCACCGGCGACATAAGTCAAGGCCAACCTCTTCCGTATTTGGGTGCGTGCCAGGAAATTCAACGATTCCAGCCGGGTGAGCGTGCTTGAAGGAGTATATGGACTGATCTTCATCGCCAACGATCACCAGGCTACCATTGGCAAGCAAATCGACCAGATGCTGCTCCGCGCGGTTCAAGTCCTGGTACTCATCCACAAGCAGATGGTCGAACTTGTCGCGATACGGCGATAGCGGATTGTTACGAAGGTACTTGATGCCCTCGGGTATCAGTTCGCCGATGAGCATCGCTTCGTGGAACTTGAGCCATTTCAGCAATTCAGATTGGAAGGCTCGGTCGGCAGGTTCCTGCGGCCAACCGGGCTGCTCATGTTGCAGCCGCGCCCAAGCGGCGGAGAATGCGATAAGTTTCTTTCCGCACTCGCGAACACCGCCAAAGCCTGTTTTGCAAAGATCCTGCAGAAGGAACCTCTCTTCGAAACGCAGCAGCGGACGTGGCACACGCCCAGTTGCCTCCAGCACATCTTGCGACGAGAGCATTGAAAAGCAGAAGCCATGGACAGTGTGCGTCTGGATTTCGTCGGCCCTATCCACACCGAGTTCCGCAATGGCACGCGTAATGTCCTCGGCCGCAGTGCGCGTGAACGTACATGCCAGAATCCGCCGCGGGTTGGCCTTATCTACCTCCAGAAGGCGCGTGATTCGTCGCATTAACGCAAAGGTCTTACCCGTCCCCGGTCCTGCAACAACGCATAGTGGCGAGTTTGGCGAGGCCGCAATGGTGAGGGCTTGACCCTTTAGTCCGTCATTCCATGGCATAGCCGCATCCTTTAGCGCTGGATTCTGTGATGGATCGGAAGTTATGGATTTTGGCGCGCGTTAACTTCACGTTCTGCTCTCCATCGTGATGCCGTCGCCCGGCACCCGCACGATCCGGGCGCCCAGACCCGCATACGGCGTGTCGTTGCAGGTGGCGATGACGATCTGGCAGACCTTGGCCGCTTCCTGAAGAATGAGACAGAGGCGCTTCATGCGGATGGGGTCGGCATTGACAAGGCGGTCGTCGATGACGACGAGGTTACGCTCCGTGTTGCTGACCAGTACGGCAATGGCGAGCCGCAGCAGGACCACCGTCTGTTCTTGGGCACCGTGGCTGAGGCTCGTGAGGGGAAGATCAGCACTGTACCGGGCCACGCGGACGCCGGCGGGTTTCAAATCATCATCAATCTGAAGGACATCGTAGTTGTCCTCGGTGAGAAGGCGGAGCCAGCGGTTGACTATTTCTTGGACTGGCCCGGAGAGCGCCGCTGAGCGTTGCTTGTCGTGCGCCAGCACGAGATCGTGCAGGAGCTTAGCGCCATCGGCGCGGCGCTTGAGCACCTCGATGCGCCGCCTCTTCCACTCAATTTCGATTTCGGTGTCTGCAAGCTGACTGTAGTTCCCCTGCGCAGCCGCTTCCTCGATGCGTGCCCGCGTCTCTGCGATCTTGGTTCGGAGATTGCCTAGTTGTTTTTCCAGATCTTGGACGCGGCGCTGCGCCTGTTCATGAAGCCGCTTCGGCGTCTCTACCTTTTCCGCATAGTCGCCAAGGAACGTCTCCAGGTTCGACGCCGCACTCTTGGCCTCGTCGTCAGCGCGATCGACAAGATCGCGGAGATGCTCGACGGTGCTGTAGGTTTTGAGAATTGCCGTGACGCTCTCTTCGTGTGTCCTAATCTCGGCCTTATGCCCGGCCAACTGATTTGACGTGGTCTCTCGCGCACCCACGAGGTCCAAGTGCTTTTGTGACGCGGCCTTCTCAGCCTTCTGCTCGTCATCGATCTCACGGACGAGGCGCTTCTTGTCCCGTTCCTTTGCGGCGATTTCGTCCCGGATCCACTGACCGCTCTGCTCCCGGGTCTCTGGCGGGAGTGCGGCCACGCCCCGCGTTTCTTCTTCGATTCCCCTCTTTACCCGCGCAATCTCGTCCTTGGCGTCTGGCTCCGTTGCTTCGGCTTCCTCGAGGATGTTCTCAAGCGACGCAATGTTCCGGTCCAGGTCGCGGCCTTTCTCGTGCAAGGTTGCCATACCATCCGCATCGATCACAGCGAACCGTGTCAAGAACTGCTTGAACTCTTGCTCGACCTTGTCTCGTTCGGCGATGAGGTCTTTCAAAGAGGCTGCATCGCTACGCACCCGGATCTTTACTACATTCTCGATGTCGAACTCGGTCGGTTCTGTGACTACGTATTCGTTGTCCTCAGTAGCACCCAAGCCGGGCGACGTCCTTACGGCGCGGAGCGTGCCGGTCCACTCGAACGCCACCCGGATTGCGCTGGCCTCAACCTGCGCCTGAAGAACGCTGAGCTGCTTTGACACAGTCCCAAAACGCTTCCAATCCTTGTCGCTCGGGGACACGAGTTCTGCGCGCTCCTTCCTGCGCGCTTGGAGTTGCACCTCGATCTGGTTGACCTTTTCCAGATGCTTTTCCAGACGCTCACGGTCCTTTTCAAGCTTTCGCAACCGTTCAAGAGCATGGAGGGCCTGGAGTTGGGCCTCCAACGCTTTCAGGTCGGGTTCAAGTTCCTCCTTCCATCGGCGTGCGTGACGATCCCGCGTGGCCGCTTCTACCTTGATGTTGGCGCCTGCTTCGGACAGAGATTCTTCCAGTTTACTGATATCGCTTCTAAGCGCGAGGATCTTCTTTTCAGTGTCCTCGACCTTGGACAGGTCTTGACGCAGACGCCGGGCCTTTTCTTCCGCGTCGCTCTTTGCCCGTTCCTTTGCTTCGCGGTCGCGCTCGTAAGCCTCCGATGCCTGCACACGCTCCGACGATGCGGCCAGTTCGGCTTTAGCGTTCTCGAGTTCCGACCGCTTCTCGGCCTCCGACCCTTGAATCTCCTCCAGATCCGAACGGTATGACTCGACGGACTTGGCCTTTTCCAGTAGTTCAGCAAGGTGATCTTCAAGCTTGGGCAACTCCGATTGCAGGCGCGCCAGATCGCTGCTCACAACGATGCGGCCTGTCGGCGTCCAGTGCTCGCTGTAACTTGCTCTGACCCGTTCGAGCACAGCCGTCTCGATGGGAGAGTGAGTGGCTAACGGCACGAGGCCACCCAATCCTTGCTTTACCCCATCGTTCCAGGCCTTGTCCGGAATGGCCCCGTCGGACTGGAGATACCACAGGGCTTGGGCAAGACCGCGGTGTTCGGGACGTGCAGCCGTGCGCGAGGTCGCTTCGCCGCGAAGAATTTCACGGAGTTGCGCGTCGGCAGCATCGCCCTCGTGGTCCAACTCCCAAGCTCCATCGCGCTCTGAATAGAGTTCGCTCCTGGCATCTTGTAGGAACCGCTTGACCGCCCGGTAACGCTGGCCGTTCGCCCGGAATTGTATCTGTGCTTCCGGACCTAGGCTGCTGCCAATGGGTTGGATCGCGCGAATTTCCTCTGTCTTGGAGTTGTGCCTATCAAACAGCACGCGCGTGAGCGACTCAAAAAGCGTGGACTTGCCGGCCTCGTTTCTACCCACCAGCAGGTTGATGCCGTCCTGGAACTTGAATGTGTGTGGTTCGCGGTAGCCGCGCCAGTTCTTGATCGTGATTTGCTCGATAATCACGGCTGCACCTCCCTGACAAGTCGATGCAGGAGGACTCTCGCTTCCTTGACAGTCTCCGGATCCGCGACAGCGAATTCTCGTCCTGGTCCCGCTGGTAACCTGCCGTCCAAGATGGCGCCGAGGTCTTCGCCCACCTGCAAGAGAAGACCCTCAGGGATCGTCACGAGAGTGAGCGGCGACGCGTCCAACGTCTCTGCCGGCCAATCTAGAAAAAACGCCTCCGCCTCGAGTTCATCTCTTAAGGACCGAAGCTCTTCCAAGACGCTGGCCGATACATCTGGATCAATTTGTGGAGTGATGCGGATAAGCTGAGCCAGCAGCGGGCCGGCATCGAACACCGTCTTACGAAGTTGCTCGACATCCGACTCATCTCGGATCAGGGGCGCGTACTCGGTCCACACAAGGCCCCCGACCCGGTGTTTTGAGACGATGGGTTCAGCCCCCGAACCAGATATCTCGACGATAACAACGTTGCCTGGATCATTCTCAGTGAAGCTCGATTGCTCCATCGTGCCGGAGTACACGCTTCGCCCGTGTTGTGCGAAACCATGCCAATCCCCGAGCGCAAGGTAATCGAGACCTGTGGTATCGGCCCGCGTGGCCGCGATAGGGAAGTTGGTCCGCTCAGGCAATACGTCCAAAGCGCCATGCGCAATGCCAATCCGGATTCGCGTGTCGTCCGCTTCTCGCACCGGCAACCGTTCGGTAGGGTCAAGGGCGCTTTGCTTCTGCTTCAAGGGCGCAGGGTATAAGGCCACGTCGTCGCGGACGCGAACTTCGCCCGCCTCGTGCAGCAACGTAACGTGGTTCCCGACACGCTGCCAGCTTTGGCGGTCCCAGACGCCGCCAGCGATGTGCGGGTCGTGGTTGCCAGGCAAGACGAACACGGGAATGGGAGCAAAGTTGTCGAGGACGGCGACTGTTTTCCGGACGACTGAATCGTCGACATCGTGGTGCTCGAAGAGATCACCCGCCAGGAGCACGAAGTCGACGCCTTCACGCTTCGCAAGTTCCACAATCCGCTCGGCCGTCTCATAGCGTTTGGCGCGGACATCTTTCGCCTTCTGTCCAGCATGGAGTGCTTTCATGCCCATCTGCCAGTCAGCAGTGTGGAGTAGTTTTACAGACATGGCACCATCCTCTTAGGCGAAATGCGACGAAACCGCTCATGCTTCCAAGTCACGTGTCTATTAGGTGAGTAATACCTTTGATTTGTCATACCTGCCCTACCTCCATGATTTGCGCGTGCGCGATACGCAAACCGCCAGATTCTGCAGCAGCGCGAATGGTACGCTCGACTGTTTGCGTTCGGCTAAACGGCCGGACCAGGAGGTTCGTGAAAGGGTCCTGCACCCGGACCAATTGGGGCGAAGGCGATCCGCATTGGTAGACGACATACAGCCAGTAATCCTCGCGCAGATTGCACGCGCGTGCCCATTCGTTGTCCGTGACCTGGATTTCACCGACGTCAATGCACCCCTTGACCTCGATACAGCGCTGGCGATTGCCCGGTCTTGTACTGAGCAGGTCGAAGCCGGGATGCTCCGGCAACCCAGCGGCGCGCGCGAGTTTCGGGGTGTGCACGAACTTCACCGCACCTCCCTCGGCTTCTTCGAAAGCCTTGGCGAGGTCCATGGCGATCTGTTCAACGTTGGCGTCGCGCCACTCGAGTTCAGCGGGGTCCGTTGTGGGCACGACCAGCGCATGCGCTATGAAATCCACGTCACCGGGCACAAGAAGCTCCGGTTCCCTGCGTATGATAGCCACCGCCCGTTCGCGCCGGTTTCCGAGTTCACGTTGCTGCGTCTTAATGTGCGTGAGTTCCGCGGCAGCGCCTTTGTTGCCCGTCCGGGCCTTCTGGGTCATCTTGGCGCGGGCAGCGGCCAGTTCGGCCTCCTGGTAATCGTATCCGCGCCGGACGAAGGCTTCCCGTTCGGGGAGCGAGGCCATCCGACGTTCCCTGCATTCGACCGCAAGGGAGCGGCAGATGCGTTCTGTAAGGTAGGCGCGGGCCTGGTCTTTCTGGCGAAGGGCGTCAACGGCCAGGCGTTGTGCTTGTGGCGGTAAACCGTGGCCGCCGCGCAGCAGGAGGAGGTGTTCCACGGGACACGGGGTGATTTCCGCGTTCTCGGTTTGTTTGATGCCCACCAGACGGCATTCCACAGTTTCTTCGTGGGCCAGTTCTGGAATTTCGGGATCGGCTTTGCGAATGACGGTCAGTCGCGCAAGGTGAAAAAGGTAGGGCTTGTCCGCCGTAGGATCAATGAACACTGCGCCACGCAGGGCGTCTTTGCCGAGCTTCTCACGAACAAGCTCACGGAACCGCTCGAATACGGGTTCTCCTGGATGCATCCAGATACAGGACTGACGGTCGTCCGGACGCACAACGGAAAGACGTTGGGACTGCATGGGCGGGTAAGCTTCAAAGGCCGGCAACAGCGGGTCAATGGCGCCTCTGCGCGCGGGGCGCAGGCTGAAGAATCCACCAAGGTCGCCCTCCACCTCAATACCAATGAGTGGGGCGGTTGAGGCAACGAATTTGCGGACGTAGCCCGGCAAGAGGCGGAAGTATGTCTCATGTTCGATGCTCTCGCGGAGACGCGGCAGTTCCTTCTTGACGTCGCCACCGTCCCCGAACAGGCGACGTTCCTGGTCTTGGATTGCCTTGACTTGCTCCTTGGTCAGGCGTCCGTCAAGTTCGGCGGCGATTTCATCCACGTCGCCCCCCGCCGCGATGCGTTCCATATATGCCTTGATCGAGACCTCGCTGAAGATGCGACCGATGCTGTCGAAGACCTTGTCCGACTTGAGCTGCTTGCGGATTTTCTCGAGTTTGTCGAGAAGGGCCTTAAGAACGCGGCCCTCGCGCGTTGCTGGAGCTACCAGGTTCAGGATGATGACCGGGTCGTGTTTCTGGCCATAGCGATGTACCCGGCCCATGCGTTGTTCGAGGCGAGCCGGGTTCCACGGCACGTCGTAATTGATCATGACCCAGCAGAACTGAAGGTTAACGCCTTCCGCGGCGGCATCGGTGCACACCATGAACCGGGCGCCCCCCTCAGAGGAGGGCGCGCGAAATCGCTCAATTTGTTCCTGGCGCTCGATGTAGTGCATCCCTCCATGAATCTGTGCGATCTGTCCGGTGTAGCCCAAGCCGCCCAGTCGGCGCACAAGAAACTCCAGTGTGTCGCGATGCTCCGTGAAGATCAGCAGCTTCTCGTTGGCGTGCCTGTCTTCGGTCACCACTTCCCGAAGCTTCTCAAACTTCGATTCCATGCCGCTGTGGTATACCGCTTCGGCAAGTTTGCATAGCGCGAGCACCTGTTCTTTCTCGGCTACGAGGTCCGCCAGGGATGCCGCAATGACCCCTTGAAGGAGCTTGTCCTCCGCGATTTCATTCTCTTCGATGCCCTCGCCGCAACTTTCTTCATCGGCGGATTTCGACTCGAAAACATCATCATCCTCGCGGATTCTGCGCTGCAGCGTAATCAGTTGCTCGATGGTCAAGCGACCGGACTGGACGTCGTCAATGATCTTGTCGAGTTTTTCGATTCGGCGTTCAAACGAGCGAAGTAATGCATACGTGGAACTGGCAAGGCGCCGCTGGAAAACGCCCATGGCCAATCGCGCCGCAGATTGGTTTAACAACTTGGCGCGGTTGTAGACGTGGCGCAGGTACTCGGTGGTCTCGTCGTAAAGCTTCTGCTCGCTCACCTCGCCCTGGGAAAGCGCGTAGCCGAGCGTATCGGAGAATCGCTTTGGATAGAGCGGTTCACCGTCGAGGCGAACCATTTCCTCCTTGGTGCGACGAATGAAGTAATGGTGGCGTTGCGCTGTTGGGAATTCGCTGAAGGCTTCCGGAGTGGTGAGCACCTCGGGTTCCAGCAAACGCCAGAGAGCATAGTAAGGATACTCTTTCCCCATGTGGGGAGTTGCCGTAAGGAGCAGGAGATGATGCGCATGCCAAGGCAACTGCCATCCTCGCTCGCCATCCTGAATGCCAGCGATTGCTTCAGCGAGTTTGTAGCGTCCTGTCTTGCGGATGCGGAAGTCGGCGCCCCGATCACAGGAGAGCTTGTGGGCTTCGTCAAAGACAACGAGCTCATAGGGTTCGACCCCTTCTTCCCCCAGCCGAGCGAAGACCTTATCGCCTGCCAGCGTGTCAACACTGACAATCACCCGGTCGCTGCCGGGACCGATGAACGGATTCTTGCTCTTGGCGTCACTGCCGCTGACAATCTCAAACGGCAGGCTGAACAACACCTGCAGTTCGCGTTGCCAATTGCCGACCAGACCCGCCGGGGGAACAATAAGAACGCGGCTCAAGAGGCGCCGCGAAAGCATCTCGCGAATGTAGAGGCCGGTCATGATGGTTTTTCCGGCGCCTGCATCGTCGGCCAGGAGAAAACGGAGGCGCGCCTGTTTCAGCATGTGGTCATAGACCGCGATGCGCTGATGGGGTAGCGGGTCAATGCTGGCGATTTCGGTGGCGAAAGCCGGGTTGGCCAGATGCCCAAAGGACAGACGCTCACCTTCTACCAATGACTTGACCACGTCCGGCGGGGCAGTGAAATCGATCTTGGGCGGCACGTCGCCGTATGGCGGCGGCTCAGGTTCAGCGGCGCGGGAACCGCCCTCAAATTCCTCCGCAAGTTCGAGCAGGCGATTCCAGGAGAGCTGGGAAGGCGTGGATTTGGCGTTTTCCCATCGGTTGACTGTCGGAAAGGAGACACCGAGACGCTCGGCAATACTCATTTGCGTCAAGCCCAGCTTGGCACGAAGCCGCTTGATCTGCTCGGCGTAATCCCGGTCCGGTTTCGGGTCCATTCATCTACTCCTGTACACCGTGGGGCGTCTCATGTTTAGGATTATAACAGATGATATATCTCCTGTCAAGCCATCACGCGATGTATAGAAGAGACTCACTTGATCTAGGAGGGGGTTCTTGTCAGGCCGCAGCGCGGTCATGTGGGCCAGCTTCCGCCGATGCGATATCCACTTGGAATGGACTTCATGCAATAAAGCCATGCGGTACAAGTGTTTGCGCGTACTGCAATCGGCACAAGAACCCGGATGTACAGGCCCACTCCGCCGGGGCGGTAGCCCTCCAAGCGGTCCAGGCGCGGGAGGCGTTCCTCGGGGTCGTCGAAGGTCATGAGTTCCCCGCGAACAAGCCCCCAGCCGCGCCGTGTGCGGCCTTTGACGCGCGGATCGGGGTGTTGGGCCATTTCCGCATCGAATCGCGCCTGTACGGCCACGTCGGAGCACGGGTCGGCGGTCCCGTGGGCGAGGATGTCCGCCTCCGGCACCTGGAGCACCGGGAGGCCGCAGTCCATCTCGTAGAGTCTTCCGCGTACCACGGCCTCCTCGATGGACAGCGCGCCGGCGCAGAACCGCTCGTGGTTCCACATGCCGCGCTTCAGCGTGCCGTAGACCAGAACCCGCAATAGGCCTGGCGTGTTCGGCTTCGCGCCGTCCTGGTTCGTCATTGCTCAGTCTCCTGCGGTTCCCTGACCCTTGCCTGCGGTGTGAACGAAAAGTCACCCGCGAAGGGCGGGCACACGCCGGGCCGCTGGAACACGAGCAGCGTCATCGGCGGAACGATCATCTCCATCCATCCTCGCTCGCCCGCGAGCGCCTCGTCCAGATAGGTTCCGTCCGTGGCATACAGGACGACCTGCCGCTGCGTGTGGCAGCGGAACTTCAACGGCTTATCGCCTTTAAGAATAAGAGCCGTTCCCGGCATCCGACGTGAGGCGAACACCGCAGCCATCTGCCCGCGGCACAGCGCGAGACGCTGCCGCAGGTAGGACACGTCCAGTTCGCCGGACCTCGTCGCGCCGTTGACGATGCGGCACAGGATTTCGGTGTCCACCTCCGCTTCCCGCCGGTAGCGCAGCCGCCGGAACAGATCGTCCGCATTCAGAATCGTTCCATTGTGCGTGCCGATGACGTCCCCGGCCAGAACGGGATGGTTGTTGGCGTTGTTCCGCTCATCCCCGCATGTACGCCAGCGCGCGTGCCCCATAAGAACCGTCACCCGGTCATCTACTCCCGCAAGCATCTGTCCGTATTCGGGCCGCTTCACGAACCGCGACGCCGGCATCGGCTGCTTGAACAGTCCATACTCGCCGTCCGTATTCATCCACGCCGCGCCCGCGGCATGCGGCCCGCGCGCCTCGCTGGCTACCAACAGGCGCGTGAAGATGCCGGCCAGACGCTTCAGTTCCCGCCCGGTCCTCGGCTTCTCGCCAAGGATGACTCCTGCCAGCCCGCACATCAGCGTCCCCTCCGCCCGGCGACCGGCAGGAAGCCCCGGAACAGTCCCTCCGCGTATTCCTTCTTGTTGGCTTCGAACCAGGCCGCCTCATCCTCGAAGCCCATCTCGCGCGCGAGCCGCTGAACCATCGGGCGATCCAGCATGTTCGTGATGCCCGACCGCCGTATCGAATCGATGACCCGAAACACCTTCTCGGGAATCGGCACCGGCGTTGGCCGTGCGGGCGGCGCGACCGGCTTCTCTTCGAGCACCTCCGCCAGCCCGTGTTCGAGCAACGCGGCCAAGAGCGACTCGGCCAGAGCTTCCGGGGTGTCCCCCGAGACCGCCAACTCGATGCCCGCGAGCATCTTCGCG